>Ga0209427_10007707_pt1 | contig 12161 bp, 13 predicted proteins | sample DeeMarSWOR136_30_FD_187465 | JGI IMG/M metagenome (GOLD analysis project Ga0209427, IMG submission 187465) | Marine sediment microbial communities from White Oak River estuary, North Carolina - WOR-1-36_30 (SPAdes) (version 2) | ecosystem: Environmental > Aquatic > Marine > Intertidal zone >... | reverse complement strand
CATCTAGTCTATTCTGAGGATAAGAGTTGGTATTGTCCAAAACGTTATAGACCTATAAGTTACTTGACAATCAAGATTTCAAATGAGTAAATCCAAGATAGTTTCATTCATGATGCCTGCAGAAGAGATCACATCAATTCTAACCAGAGAATTTAACCCATCGACATTTGATGTTGAATCATATAGTAAGAGACTTTCCGAAGAAGAGGCCTGTGAAGCTGTCAAGGACGCCAAACTCATTCTCGCTTGGCCTAATAGACCCATAGCTACCAGAAAGGTTCTTGAGGCAGCGCAAAAAGTTGAATTGATACAGTTTGGATCAGTTGGATTTGACAGCATCGACCTTGAAGCAGCTACAGAACTCAAAATACCTGTAGCTAATAATCCTGGATTTGCTACCACCTCAGTCGCAGAGCATACGATAATGCTGATATTAATTATTTTAAAGAAAGCACACGAGAGAGAGCGACATGAACTTCGAGGAAAAACCGTCGGCATACTTGGTTTAGGGTCAATAGGGAGAGAAGTAGCTAGACTTGTCAAGCCATTCGGTGTCGAAATACTGTATTTTAATAGAAATCGATTATCTGAGGCTGAAGAGGATTACTTAGGTGTAGTCTACTGTTCTTTTGACAGGTTACTATCGGAGTCTGATATTCTAAGCGTTCATGTTCCTCTGACCAAGGAGACTCGTGGAATTATTGGTGGAGAAGAGATAGCTAGGATGAAGGATGGCGCTATCATAGTGAACACTGCTAGGAAAGAGGTTGTTGACGAATCAGCTGTGTTTGTGGCTTTAGAAGAAGGCAAGTTGTTTGGGTTTGGTACTGATTTTGTACCTGATCGTTCTGTTTCGGATTTTAGGAATGTGATTATGACTCCTCATGTTTCTGCTTTTACGGTGGAGGGTGTTGAGCGCGCGAAGGCCAAGCTATTCGATAATGTATTCAGATTTTTGAGGGGTGGGAGACCTCAGTATTTGGTTAATGATGTATGGGATTTAGAAAGGTAAGAGATTCGTACGGTTGAATAGTATTTCAATGGCGCGCGCGATACGCCCATCATGTCCGCAAGTAGAGTTGCGCCAGTTGTATAGGGCCTTCCTCGGGTTCTTGTTTCTAAACCGCTTTCGTATTTTTCTTCTCTTTTTTTAATGAGTTCTTGACAGAGTGTTTTTACTAAGTTATTTCTTGCTGGTCTGGATAGGTATTCCAGTATTCCGTCATCTGGAACCTTTTTCTTTTTTCGTTTTCTTGGATGCGATATTCCTATATTATGTATGGTGCTGTGGCACGCGTTGCATAGTAACATTAAATTGTAGATGTCGTTGTTATTTTCGTCGCCATCCTTATGGTGTATGACGAGTTTTTCTTTGGAGCCACATTTTCTACATTGAGCCCCCAGTATTCGTATTAGGACTAGTCTTCCGGCTTTTGACGCGCGCGCTGGGGGATGGGAATGACAGCGTCAGGCTCTGGGCTGCCTGTGGGCTCGGGAGAATCGGGGATTGGAGTGCGCGCGCGCCTCCCATTTTATTGTACATTTCGCGCGCGCGGGGGCTGAGCTTGCTCGCGCAACATTTTAAGTAGTTAGAATCGAAATAGGGCGGATGATATTCGAGCTACAACTGGAAGAATATTCGCGGATATGGCCGACAGTCCGGGAGCTAGCAGAGTACAACCTCTTCATCAAAACGGTAATCGAGGGGTTTACGCCCGGGAGGGTGCTCGTGGACGACGTCATGAACCCCCAGACGGCGTATATGGACACTCCCGAGGGAAGCTTCGTCGCAGGTGACCCGGGGAACGCTGGGTTCAACTCCGCTCTGAGGGAGGAGACCCCCTACCTGATAGATCTGAGCGTCCATCCCGACTCTTGGGAACAAAAAGTGAGGGAGATCGTCAGGAACAAGGGGGTTAGGAGGCACCTATACAGGTACTACACCTTCGAGGAGCGGAGGATGGGGGACTGGAAAAGCAGAATGCCGCCCAACCATGAATTCAGAAGAGTCAACGCCAAGACCCTAGACAGCGGGCTTAAAAACATAGATGAAGTCTCACACGGCATAGAGAAAAACTGGTACTCCACCGAGGAATTCCTAGACAAGGGCTTCTGCTTCATCATCGTGCACGGAGATGCTATCGTGAGCCGCTGCAACTCTGACTGCGTCAGCGGCGACCGCTGCGAGCTCGGCGTCTGGACGGCACCAGCCTACAGGGGGAGAGGGCTCGCCACTCTTGTCGCTGCGGGGACGGTGGACTATTGCCTTTCCCATGGCATCTCAAGGATAGGATGGCACTGCATCGACACGAACATAGGCTCCATCAGGGTGGCCGAAAAGGTTGGCTTCCGCAGGACCAGGGACTACCCAAGCTTCAGTACCGAACTCCCTGCGGCGAACGCTTCCGACCTCGATTGTGGGACTTGGAGAAGGTTGGCGGAGGAATACGAGGCGAGCTCGGATATTGACAGCATGATCAGGTATCGGGCCGCGGAGTGCTGGGCGCTTGCGGGCGAGCCAGCTCGTTCGATGGAAATACTGAACCACCTTGTAGACGTAGGCTGGTTGAACCCCGATCTAGCCTACTTGCTGCAATCGTGGCCGTTCAAACGGCAACGAGGTGAGAGGGAGTGGGCGGAGCTGGTGCTTAGACTCAAAAAAAAATAGTTAGGATCTCGCGCGCGAGAGATCTTCGAACAGCAGCGCTCGCACACTCTTTTCTTCACTGGGATCAGCATCGCGCGCGCGTGGAGGAGGCCAACATGGCTGTCGAGGAGGATGGAGCCCAAGTGGTGATCCAGATGTGCGGCTCTATGGTGGAATACTATGAAAAAGTGGCGACAAGGGTTGAGATTCCGATTGTGGAGCCTATCCGCGCTGCCCTGAAGACAGCTGAAAGTCTGGTCCGTCTTGGGCTCAGCCACAGCAAGCTCATGTATCCCAAGCCTAGACCGAAAAAGAGGGTGCTCTAACACGCGCGAGCGCGCGCCCCCGCGATCCCGAGCTCACCAGACAGGCAAGACCGCTCTCAGCCGCGCGCGCTTTATATACAGCAGTCAAAATAACAGCCCATCCATCCGGAGAAACAAAAATGTCAAGGAAGGGAATCTACTCCCGCCCAATATTGATCCTGGGCGCCGTACAGCTAATCGAAAGCCTCGCCTTCGCCCTCCCATTGAGCTTCTTCCCCAACTACGTCATCACCCTCGGCGCCTCAATCGCCAGCGTCGGCCTCTTCACCAGCAGCTTCATGATCGCCTTCGCCATCATGTCTCCACGAATGGGAGCCCTCATCGACCGCTACGGCAAAAAACGGATGATGATGTATGGTATCGCCAGCGACGTCCTCTTCGGCACCATCACCGGCCTCGCCCCCAACTGGCAGTGGCTCCTCTTAATTCGACTCCTAAACGGAGCAGTCTCCTCAGCCGCCATGCTCGCCACGGAAACCTACCTCGTCGACGTCGTCGACCCTACACGCAGAGGGGAGGCTATGGGATTCCTCATGTCGATGCAGATGGTGGGTAGGAACCTCGGCCCAATCATCGGCGGCGCCGTCCAGTGGGCCAGTGTATCCCAGGGCTTCACGACCCTGATGAGCTACCGGATCCCCTACTTCGTTGACTCCGCTTTTGCAGCCATCGCTCTCGGCCTTGTATTCCTATGGATCCAGGAGCCTAAGGTGAAGCCTGGAGATCCAATGGCCATGCGCCATGACACGGATGGGCACGGTGGCAATGAATTCAGCCTCACTAGGCCTCTGAAGATCCTCATGATCTACGCCTTTGTAAGCGGCATAGGAGTCGGCTTTCTCATCCCCATCACCGTCCTTTTCTTCAGCGACAAGTTTGGAACTGACCCCGTTGGAATTGGGGCCCTAATAAGCATCAGCGGATTCGTCGGCCTCATCGCCAGCTGGATCGCTGGAAGAATCTCCGACAAGATAGGCCGAAAGCCCCTAATTGCCGTGGGGAGCTACGCCGCGAGGGCCCTAGGCTTCTTCCTACCGCTCGCACCAACCATGACCTTATCTGGAGTCGTGATGAGCCTTCGGAGTTTGGGCTTCAACATAATGATGCCTGCCTTCAGGGCCCTCAGGGCAGATCTCGTCCCTCCACGAGTACGGGGCAGGGTGTTCGGGCTCTTCGGGACGGCCTTCACCGCTGGAAGCGTCATTGGACCCATAGTGAGCACCTGGATATACAGTACCTACAGGTTCACTGTCTTCAAAGTTCTCGGTCTCTCTTTCCCCGGTTACGGCATTCCCTTCTTCATCAACGCTATACTGGGGGTGCTGGCGACAACAGGGCTCCTCATATTCGTCAAGGAGCCGGAAAGGGCCCAAGAGACCGTCAGAATACCTTCAAACTAGGGGCGAAAATTAGAGCAAGAGTTCCCTGTGGTTGAACAGCCCCTTCTCCGTCGGAGGAGCGTGCGCGGACGTAAATCCTCCATGTAACTGCTAGAGGACCTTCCAGAATGCGTAAGATTCGCACACAGTGCACGTTTCTTCTTAAAATGAGAGAATACTTAATCGGCTATACCGCGCGCGACGCACTCCTGAAAATTTCATAATTCGCATTCATATCCGAGGAGGCTGATCGCGCGCGCAACTATTGTCTAATATCAATAAATCTTATAATTATTTAATCATAAATTGATGCCATTATTAGTTTAGGGGACCCCAAAATGAGTGTCATAAGGGATAAAGAGTCGGTACTGAAACTTCAAATGCCTAAATCCCAATTGCTTACATCCAGTATTGTTTTCGGTATTACGTGGAGTGTTGCGCTGGCTCTCTGGTACTTTAAAGATCTGGATAAAGCCATTCTGTTCGCATTGAATAATGCTAATTTCAGTAATTCGATAGTGGTTTTCAGCCAATTTATTTCAAGGTATGGTATGTCACTCATTGCAGGCGTTAACCTGATTTTATTATTGATTACTTTTAAGGATGAAGAAATGAAGAGCCTTCGACCGGTTTTCCTGTTAACCATATTGTCTTATGCAGTTGCAGGCATTTCAGGCGATCTGCTGAAAGAAGTCTTCAACAGACCGCGCCCGATAGTAACCTATGCCGGTGAACTGAACTTTCTAACCGCATCAAACTCCCCTGCTTTCCCCTCAGGACATGCAACAAAAAGCGTTGCACTAGCCGTCCCTCTTATTTTCAACGATGTTTTATATAATCGATTGATAAAGGCGTCCAAAATATTTGTCATGTCCATTGCATTCCTAGTATGTCTATCCAGGATTGTACTCGGGGCACACTATCTGAGCGACGTACTCGCCGGTGCGGGCTGGTCGGTAATATGCCTCCCCATTTCAATCTTTCTCAGCAACCGTATATTATCAAAAATGAACCCGAAACGCTACGAAACAGCATCTAAAATTTGGATAATAGTCTATATAGCACTAATTTTCTTTGTAGCTACGATTTAATGTAATTTAACATATCGCGTACGCGCAGAGGCTACCGATTCGCGCGCGAGCTCAGCGCGCCCACGAGGATACCAACAATCTATAGGATGCTTAGTACCGTCGGATATTGATCTCAACCATCTTGGATCATTGCATCGCGCGCGAAATGCACCCATACACACGTACTAGAAACATCAGGATTGGTATACGAACGCAGAAAAACGCACATGCAAAAAAAGGGAGATTGGATGGGTCCTAGGCTCGTAGTCACAGCCACGAAGACTCGAGGAACCCTCCAAATCTGGGTTAAATCTACATCGTTCTAAAGGATAATGGATTAATCGTGCGTCAATGTATAGTTACGCTTGCGCACACAGGTGGTAAAAGAATTAGCTAAATAATTGCGATGTGAGATTATCCTGTTTTTTGAGATTTATGGATCGTCAATACTATCTATTATTTCTTAATGAGTTGGAATTAGCCCGGTGTTTTTGATGAGATAATTTTATTTAGATAGTCAATACTATCTTTTTCGCGCGCGCGAGCACGAAGACAGGATACAGAAGACCTATCCTGGAAAATTCGACGGCGCGCGCGCTGTAACAACGAATGTGCCTTCTAACTTTATCATATATTCGAATTAACATTTTTTTGACTTTAATATTTTTCGATAGAATTTTTAAACGAGATATAATAATGCGTATAATTAAAACACATTTTATAGTTTTATTTTTTTCCTTATTTTTGAGACCCAACTTTTGGATCTTACTTTTGGTTTTCCTTTTTTTGTACATTGATATTTTCAATAATCACGTGCGAGAGGTAGTTATATTCATGATGCATAGGCGAATGTCCTAGGCGCCTAAGCTATAGAAGAATTTCAAAAAAAGGATGAATGTGTGGGAATTACCTTGCGCTAGCGAGTTTCTCCTCGATCTTAGTCCAGTTGACTATGTTCCATATGTTGTCGACGTACTCGGCCCTGCGGTTCTGGTATTTCAGATAGTAGGCATGCTCCCAGACATCGATGACGAAGAGGGGCACGACGCCCCATATGGTGAGCTTCTGGTGATTCTCCGCCTGGAAAACCATCAGCCGCTCTCCCACGGGCTCCCATGCGAGGACGGCCCAGCCGGAGCCCTCCACCGCCTTCGCTGCTGCGGACATCTCAGCCTTCATGGACTCGATGGAGCCGAAGTCCTTCTTCACTTGGTCGAAAAGATCGCCCGCGGTAGGCTCCTTGCTCTTCGCGGCAGCGCAGATCCCCTCCCAGTACAGGTTATGGAGCACTACCCCTGAGCCGTGGAAGGCTAGGTCCCTCTTGAGGGCCTTGACGCTTGAGTAGTCCCCATTCTCCCGGGCCTCTGCGAGCTTTTTCAGCGTTGAGTTTAGGCCGTTGATGTACCCTTGATGGTGCTTGTCGTGGTGAAGAGTGACAGTCTGCTTGTCGATGATGGGCTCGAGGGCGTCGTATGCGTAGGGTAGATCTGGTAAGGTGTATTCCTTCATTCCATTTCCCTCAGAACTTAGATAAAAATAAAATTGCGGCTAGAAATAAACGTTTGCGCGCTTTCACTTTGTGCCTTCAAGTCTATCAATTTTCGCGCGCGCTGGGATCTATAGAGTCTCATCCTTCCAATAGTCTCTGCTTCCACACGCCTCCACAATGGAACTAACATCCAATAGCTCATCAGGATACGGGTTGAAGAAGGACTGCTGCGCAAGATATTCTTCATCAAAGCGGACGATCCAGCTCCTCATGATGTCCACAGGGACTATTAGGGGAATCTTCCCATCTCTGTACTTATTAAGGGAGTCCAGGAAGAATTGATTCTCACCTCCAGTGATTTTCTTCGAGAAATAACCTAGGCTGTTCATGAGGACATTTGTATACGTGCCGCAACGGGGAGGCCTTCTCAACGCCGAGTAGAGTAGGCTTCCGTAGGCATCGAAGAGTGAAGCTGGGGATAGCTGCTCTTTATTTGCGACGATGCGCCCCATCTCTCGCATGTTCTTTTCTCTGCGCGCGCGAAGCAGCTTGTTCTCTGTGTGGAACCTGAGGAGACTCTGGAAGGTGCCCCAGCTCCTAGCCTCCCTGAAACGTGCGAGGGTGTAGAGCTTCCTCAGAAAGTGCTCCCGGATCTTCCCGTTTCTTAGCCTTCCCTCGTCCTCAAGGGCCAGATGGCCGAACCTCTCCCTCACAATTCCTCCGAATATCCCCGAACCCCTTTCTATGTGAGGGACCTTTCCAATGGAGGGGTAGATCTTGACCCCCCTCAGGCCGCTTGTGGGGGATCGGCTCTTGAGAATGTACCCGTCGACTTCGGCAAGATCTGAGAGAAAGTCTCCTATGAATTCAAACATTTTTTCTGTGTAATCCTCGCCAGTAGTGGGCTGGATCAGCCTGACACTGCTCCCGGTTTTGACGAGACGAAGAGTCTCCCTGGGGACACCAAGGCCGATCCCCACTTCGGGGCAGATGGTGATAGCTTCAACGTGGGGAATAAGAGCCTCGACGAATTCGCTCCGTACAATCTGAGCGTTCCATCTTACATTTTCATACTCGATGCACCTGCTGATTACGACCTTAGGCCTCACAAACTCGCCTACCAACAATTCTCATCTCGTAAACTATGTAAGGTGGATGACAGTGAGTTGTCAATATGCACTCGCTTTTATCAATTTCACGCACATATTAGATGATCTCGCGCGCGAACATCACGCGCGCATAGAAATTACATACTACATTTCATACATCACAATGTTTTTGATGATATCTTCTTCGCTAATATCTGAGAGGATATTAACACCATTGGGATGCCTATCCCAGGATGCGTATAGTGTCCCGTATAGTACAGATTCCTTACCTTCCTGCTTTCATGAGAGGGTCTGAATATTGCTGTCTGTCTAAGAGTGTGAGCTAGGCCCAGTGCGGTACCCTGATACGCATTATACCTCTCCTTAAAGTCTCTGTGGCTGAATACCCTCTTGACTAAGATCGAATCCATAATACTCTCACCCGTCAGCTTCTCAAGGTGTCTAATGATCTTGTCCGAATACCCGCCTCGAATCTCATCGGTGTCAGCTAATCCAGCGGCGACAGGTACAAAAATAAAGATATTCTCGCAACCCTCAGGTGCCACCGTTGTGTCAGTCTTCGAGGTGCAAGATACATAATATGAAGGGCTATCTGGCCACCTGGGGTCATGGAAAATGTCCCCAAAATGCCTCTCCCATTGCGGATGGAAATACAGGTTGTGATGAGCAAGATTCTCAATTCTCTTATTTAGACCCAGATATATAATGAAACCAGATGAGGCAATTTTTTTCCTCTTCCAGTATCTCTCAGGATACGAGATGTGTCTCTCCTCCAGGAGAGTGGTCTCAGAGAAGGCGTAATCCGCATTGATAATAACAATATCAGCCGTTCTGTCACCATTTTCAGTACCAACACCCCTAACCACGCTGTCTTTGACCATGATCCTCTTTACAGTGTTATTGAACTCGAACTCAACGCCTTCTGAAAAAGCTACATTCAACATCGCCTCAACGAGTTTCCCGATACCGCCGTCTCTTGGAAACCAAACCCCGAGGTCAAAATCAACATGAGAAAGAAGGCAGTACAATGCTGGACTTTCATAGGGACTTCCACCAAGGAAGACAGTAGTATACTCTAGGATCTTCTTGATCTTGTCGCTAGAAAAGAATCGCTTTACATAATCGTCCAGTTTGACTAAAAGATTCAGTTTGATACCTTCGAGGACCAATCTTGGTCTCAGAAAGTCTTTGAGATGCTCAAAATCTTGATATATGAAGTCTCTCATAGCGACTTCATACTGATGTCTCGCATTCAACAGATACTCTTCGAGTCTCACGGAGGCTCCCTCCTCCATCCTCTCAAAGAGACACTTATTCTTCTCCAGATCTGGAGATAGATCAACCACCTCGTCCTCGCTGAAAAACACCCTGTAAGCCGGATCGAGCCTTACAAGATTCATGTAATCTTCAGGTGACTTCCCGAACTCCTCGAAGTATCTAGAGAAAACATCGGGCATCAGATACCAAGAGGGACCCATATCGAATGTGAAGCCCCTCTCTCTCCAGACAGATGCCCTACCTCCTGCTTGCTCATTCTTCTCGATAACTCTCACTCGGAACCCGTTTTTAGCCAGAAGAGATGCGACGGCGATCCCACCGAAGCCCGCGCCTACGACTATCACTGATCTTCCAGTCATGAAGAATTCATATGAAGGAAAACGAGCACTATTGATAAGAGTTATGCGTGGATTTACCGGACCAGTTATCCTTGAAATAGACGTACACTAATAGATAGAAAGATAGCATGGAATAATTATAGAAAAAATCCTCTAATGGAATAGTGGTAATTCTAATCCCCAAAATTGCATCAGGATTATAGAATACAACTACAAGGGAAGTAAGCAGATAATTAAAAAATATGAATGGGATGAATGAAATTATGATATATAGCCAGTAGTTTCTGGATTTTAAAATTTTAGAATAGAATGTATTGGAAACTAAAAAAAATAAACCACATGAAAAAAGAGATAAAATGGTATAATCTTGTTTTACGTAAATTAGACCAAAGATAAAAAATAGCGTCATGATTAAGTAATAAAAAAATTTACTGTAAATTACTTCTTTTTCTATTGTGAAATGACATAGGTTTTCATAGATAAAAATGCAAGAATATGGGACAGTCACGAAAAATAGTATCTCCTCAATTGGTAGGCCTAATATGTTTACACCAATTAAATATTTTGAGTTGAACCACCAGTCACCTCTATGAGTAACTATGATGTCCCAAATTACGTAGGAAGAACCAACGATAGCTATCGATGGAAAAAGATGTTTATGATAATGATGATATTTGAATTTCCATTTAATATTGGAAATCAACGGGAAAATGACGATTAGGATATCAATTAATAAGTAGTTTATCATTTTTATCAGCGCTTTAATTACTTGATCGCTTATACGCGACAGTAATAATACTTATGTAAAACCAACTGCGCTAGCGATATATCAGTTAGTAGTACAATTCCATAGTTTTTCCGGGTAAATAATTTAATTCAACTCTTTTGTGTCCGTTTCATTTTAAAAATGGGGGATTTAATGTATCTTGACATCCAGCAGCTTCTCGACATCCGTGTCTTCCACTTCTTGAGGTTCTATGACGATGCTGCCTCCATGGGCGAGGAACAAGTCCTTACCATGAGCCCGTATCAGAGGCATGATCACATCCTCATACCCGGTTTCGCGCGCGCCTAAAGATAGACCGCTTGATATCCCTGAGCATAATAGCGTTCTCAGCGTGTGACCTACTTTGGGTTTAATACTGTATTTCCCGTTCAATACGCATAGTCCGAGGAGATTTCTTACAGTATCCGATGTTCGCGCGCGCGAATCCACCTGCGCGCGAACTCTATGAAAATGGCTCCGCTCAGCAACAAGTCCATTACGAAGGATAAAACCATAAATAAATTCCTTTAATTAACCCTCTTCTTCCTAAAAAGGGAAAAAATTGACCTTATTTACCAATATAAGACTTAATTACCCAGTTTACTCAGGAAAACCTTAAATCTAAACCATCATCAGAAATACAATTGAGAAGGGTTGAATACGTTGAAAGGAAGAATCTTCGGCTGGCTCATAACCGGGGCGTCACTGATGACGTGCATGTGGTCCCTAAATCGCCTAGTAATACTCCTCACAACATTCACAATAATATGAAAAAACCAATCAGAGCAACAGAGGGAGGGACGTGTGCCAGCCATGGTGAAAAAACGCTGTTTAATTTCACCTGAACTAAATTCTTACCAATTCCGTCAGACAACCCTTATATTTTGCGCGGGGAGGTGAAGAGGCTTAACGGAGTTAAGAAAGGGGACATCATTGAAAATCCCAAGCACGGTATCTGCAAGGATGTACAACCCATTGAGATACGATGAGAGAAAACATCTGGCGGAGAAGCTCCTATTCTCAGCTCCGGAGTACTTCATCCTTGAGACGAGGTTCGGCGATTGGCTTGTCCAACGACTGCTGAAGATGCTTGACCGCCTCAATGAAGCGCTGGTGAAGAATATTCCTTTGAATACAGGCGGTCGTTCATACAAGTATACTAGGTGTCTTTCTGTTTGGTTGTCCCGTCTCTTGAGTTGGCTTAGCGTAGTTGAAGTAAAATCCTAGCTTCCGAAAGCGCGCGCTAATGTTTGAGTCTTTATTGTTTTCTATTAAGGCAGGATGATTGAGCCCATCCCCTTTGTCTCATGAACGCCTTCACGGCCGCGCGCGCGAAATCTATGCGTTTATAAATTTATAGAAAGCAAGGGGTAATCGGTACCAATGCGTGAGAGAAGATACCGCATCAATGAAGTTGAGAGCGAGCAGATTTTCAGGGGCCTAATACTGCGGCTGGAAGAGTTACTGGAATCGGAGGAGGACCAGGAGAGCGCGGAGATCGTCCTCCACCTCCTGAGCCGACTAATTGAGGGTAGAAGTGGTAGACCGAAGAACCTTGAATTCACCTGGAGCCATGCACGAGCCACATATGAGATATACAGCGATGAGAAATCGGAGAACTAGTGAACCACGAAGAGGCGAGTGAAAAAGCTAGGAACATCGGCCTCTTCTAATTCTTCTCAATCTCCTGCTTCACGAACGTCTTCTCAGACAGATAATTCATAGCAACGTATTTCACGATCTCAGAGTCACTGTTCCC
>Ga0209427_10007706_pt1 | contig 12161 bp, 9 predicted proteins | sample DeeMarSWOR136_30_FD_187465 | JGI IMG/M metagenome (GOLD analysis project Ga0209427, IMG submission 187465) | Marine sediment microbial communities from White Oak River estuary, North Carolina - WOR-1-36_30 (SPAdes) (version 2) | ecosystem: Environmental > Aquatic > Marine > Intertidal zone >... | reverse complement strand
CATAGCTCATGCGATTAGTAATGTTAACGAGGACGTTGACTACGTGGTTTTAATTGATGCAGACCATACGTATCCTGCGGAGTTCGTTCCAAGAATGGTTCGGATTTTGGAAGAAAATCAGAAGTTGGGCATGGTTTGTGGAAATAGGTTCAATTCACATCTTAATTGGAGCGCCATGCGAAACCCGTTTTATTTTGGGAACAGACTTTTGGCCATTGTGCATAACGTAATGAATGGTGTAGATTTGAATGACCCGTTGACGGGTCTAAGGGTTGTTCGATGGAATATTTTGAAGGGTTGGAGACCGGTCTCTAGGGGATTTGACATCGAAACTGAATTGAACTATAGAGTGGAAACCTTGGGATATCAAATCTTGGAAATTGATATAAACTATCGACCGAGGTTAGGTGAGAAGAAGCTTAAGCTGCGAGATGGTTTAGTCATACTGAAAAGAATTATTTCTGAAAGTCTGCCAAAAGGCGAGATATGTAGGGTTGAAGATTAAGCGTCTTTGACTGTTTTAAATCCTTTAATTAAAGATGCTTGACCTTTGACTTCCGTATTATGTGTGCTTCGGTTTCGTAATGAACGCTTGCTTTGTTGTATAAGTTTAGGAGAATCATAATTGCGAAGTTATTCAAAAGCTTTAGTTACTGGCGGCGCAGGTTTCATTGGTAGCCACCTTGTAGACAGGTTATTGGCTGAAGGATTTGAAGTTACGGTTTTGGATGATTTTTCTACTGGGCAAATGCAGAATATCGCGTTTCATAGCGATTTGGATGAGTTTCATCTTATGCACGGAGACGTTAGAGATATCGGTTTAGTTAGGAAGGTGGTTAAGGGCGTTGATGTGGTTTTTCATGAAGCTGCTTTGGTAGATGTACAGCTTTCTGTTAAAAATCCACTTTTGTTTAATGACGTTAATCTGGTGGGTACGCTTAATCTGCTTAAAGCCTGTTCAGATTCTGATGTTAAACGGTTTGTTTTCGCTTCTTCGGCTGCCGTGTATGGAGACTCAAAGCCTAGTAGGAAAAAGGAAACGACGCTTTGTAAGCCCATCTCGCCATATGCAGTTTCAAAGTTAGCCGCAGAAAAATACGTTGCAATTTTCAATGACTTATATGGTTTAGAAACTGTTTCTCTGCGGTATTTTAATGTTTATGGGCCTAGGCAGCTTGCAGGATCAAGCTACAATGCGGTGATAACGGCTTTCATAAGTCGTTTGTTAAGGGGGCAATCGCCAATTATTTTTGGGGATGGAATGCAGACCAGAGACTTTGTGCATGTGGATGATATAGTATCAGCGAACATGCTGGCGTTAGGGAGTAAAAATGTGGTCGGCGAAGTTTTTGTCATTGCCAGTGGCACTAAGACTAGTGTGCACGCGTTGGCACAGAGGTTACAGGCAATCACAAATACAGAACATCTGAAGCCTATTTTTGCTGAACCTAAAGCAGGCGACATAAAGCATTGTTCCGCCGACATCAGCAAAGCCCAAAAGCTACTATGTTTCCACCCAAAAATTCAGCTTAAGGATGGTTTATCGAGTTTGGTTAAATGGCATCTGGATACGATGCATGACATTAAGCAGTCTTTGCGTTAAAATGGAGGGAAAGGAAGAATCTTTTTGCCACTTGGAGATTTTTAGCATGCATCGCCTTAAAGTCACCGTTTTTGGATAATGTAAGATAAGTTTGCTTCATTCAAGTGCTTTGAGTTCGATGCATAATTTTTATTGGAGGGTTATGTGACAGGAGTTATTTGATTCTGAACTGGCCAGGAAACTAGCGTGCTCACAAAGAGAGTGAAGATCAAGCGTTTCTTAGCACGCGAATTTCGCTCTCTCGATTTAGCTTTTGACTCAGACTCTTATGTTGACCATTTTGGTAAAAAACCAGTCTTTTGTGATGATTAACTAGTAATGAGGAATTAAGAAAAAATGTCAATGATAGAAAACAACATTTGTCCAAATTGTACCTCGCCTAGCCTGTCAATTTTCTATGAGGCTAAGAATGTCCCTGTTAACAGCTGTATGATGTTTTCAAATCATGAAGAAGCGATCAATTTTCCCCGTGGTGATGTCCTGCTAGGTTTTTGCAAATCTTGTGGTTTCATTTCCAACGTGGCTTTCGACCAGTCAAAGCTGGACTATTCATCCCTTGCTCCTGAGGAACAAGGTTTTTCGGCTACATTCAATGCATATGCTCAGAGATTGGCAACCCGCTTAATCCAGACATATGGTCTTAGCAATAGGCGCATTTCAGAGATTGGTTGTGGCAGAGGCGATTTCTTAGCTCTGCTCTGCGAACTTGGCAACAATTATGGCGTAGGAATTGACCCCTCCACCGTAAGTGGTGGCGTAGAGAGCAAGGCTTCAGACCGCATGATGTTCATTCGTGACTACTATTCTAATCGCTACGCCAAATATCTCGGGGATTTCGTATGCTGCCGTCATACACTGGAACATATTCCTAACACGGCTGAATTTGTGAATAGCATTCGATCTGCAATAACTTCTAGCGACACCCATGTTTTTTTTGAAGTTCCTGATGTTTCTCGTATTCTTCATGAAGTCGCATTCTGGGATATCTACTATGAACACTGCTCCTATTTCAACTCTGGATCACTCGCACGATTGTTTCGTTTCTGCAATTTTGAAGTCACCAACCTGATGAAAGACTATTTTGATCAATATCTACTGATTGAGGCAAAACCTGCTAACTCCACATCAAACAAAATAAATGAAAAAGAGGAAAGTGTAGAAGATACAGCGAAAAGTGTAGAACTTTTCTCTGCACGTTGTCAAAGCAAATTAGATCTTTGGAAGAATCAATTAAAACAAATTAAATTAGAGAAAAAAAGAGCTATTGTTTGGGGTTCAGGCTCCAAATGTGTAGCGTTCATGACGACATTAGGCGTTGAGGATGAAATTGAGTACATTGTTGATATTAACCCCAATCGCCATGGAAAATTCATTCCTGGGGTCGGTAAGCAAATAATGCCGCCGGAATTTCTTAAAGAATACAAACCAAACACGGTGATTGTAATGAATCCGGTTTACTGCAACGAAATTAAGAAAGATCTTGAAAATATGGGCATTTTTGCAGAATTAATTCCTTGCGTTTAGGAAAAAACTGAAACAAAACAATAGTACGCGCTGATCTCAGATTTAGAATATGATTAATATATTAAAGAAGTGCTAAACAAGAAGGCGGAAAAAATGCGCGTATTAGTAACAGGCAATAGCGGATACATAGGAACCGTAATGGTACCTATGCTACAAGCACAAGGTTTTGAGGTTACAGGATTAGACAGTGATCTTTTTAAGGACTGTGTCTTTGGCGATGCATCAGTGTCGGGAACCATATCCAACATTCCTTACTTTAGAAAGGATATACGCGATGTACAACTTTCCGATTTACACGGAATAGATGCTGTGGCACATCTCTGCGCTTTATCGAATGACCCTCTTGGTAATCTCAAACCGAAAATCACTTATGAAATTAACCATGAAGGCGCAGTTAGACTGGCTAAACTTGCTAAGGAAGCAGGTGTCGAACGATTCATTCTTTCCTCTTCTTGCAGTGTATATGGCGCTTCTACCGCAGACGTAGTCAACGAAGAATCTGAAGTAAAACCTATTACGCCTTACGCCATTTCCAAAGTTCTCGCCGAAAAAGACATCTCAAAATTAGCCGACTCAAAATTTACACCCATTTTTCTGCGATCTTCAACAGCATACGGCCTCTCTCCCATGCTGAGGTTTGACCTTGTCGTCAACAACTTCGTCGCTTGGTCCTTTACCAAAGGAACAGTTCTCTTAAAAAGCGACGGAAGCGCTTGGCGACCCTTTGTGCATATAGAAGATATTTCTCGTGCCTTCATCGCTGCTCTACGTGCCCCTCGAGATTTGGTTCATAATCAGATTATTAATGTAGGCAAAAACGAGGAGAATTATAGAATACGTGAAGTCGCGGAGATAGTAAAGCAAATTGTGCCCAACTCTCAGATTAAGTATGTTGAAGGAGCTGAAGCAGATAAGCGCTCCTACAGAGTTGAATTCAACAAGATAGCCGAAGTATTGCCAGAGTTCAAACCACAATGGACTGTTCCCTTAGGCGCAAAACAGCTATACGAGGCTTACCACAAGGTGGGTTTGCTTGTTGAAGAGTTTGAAGGGTCTAGATACAGGCGCATAACTCACCTTGAAAATAGTCTACGCGCCGGTAGAGTTGACAACACTCTAAGGCGATTAGGCGATTAGTCATGAAACCGCAAAATTTCAATTCAGAATTGGAGACTTAGTAAAGGAATGCTTTGGGTGATTAACCATGGCACGGAAGACAAATTCACGATGCAGGTTCTGCGGTGAGGCGCTTCAACATACCTTCGCTGATTTAGGAATGCAACCTCTCTGTGAGAGCTATCTTCAACCAGATCAACTAAATAAAATGGAGCCTTTCTATTCGCTTCATGTTTGTGTTTGTGGAAATTGTTGCTTGGTCCAATTGGAAGATACCTTAACCGCCGAACAAGTCTTTAGCGATTATGCATATTTTTCATCCCACTCTAAAGGGTGGCTGAAGCATTCTGAGAATTACGCCGAGATGATCATCAATAAACTTGGGTTAAATCAGAAAAGCCAGGTAGTAGAGGTCGGAAGCAACGACGGATACCTTCTTCAGTACTTCGTTAGAAAAGGCATTCCCGCTTTGGGTGTAGAACCCGCAACTACCGTTGCAAAAGAAGCAGTTGGTAAAGGAGTTCCTACTATTGTTAAGTTTTTTGGGAAGGAAACCTCTTCCGAATTGGCCAATCAGAACAAGCATGCTGACCTCATAGTTGGAAAAAATATAATTGCTCATGTACCTGATCTTAATGACTTCGTTGAAGGGTTGAAGATTTTGCTAAAGCCTTCGGGTGTGATAACTCTCGAGTTTCATCATCTAATGAAGCTGATGGATAATAGGCAATTTGACACTATTAGCCACGAGCGTTTCTCGTACTTTTCCTTTATTGTAATTGAGAAAGTTTTTGGTTCTCATGGCTTAACGATCTTTGATGTTGAAGAACTTCCCACTCATGGAGGTTCTTTAAGAATTTATATTCGCCATGAAGATAACCATTCTGTGCCTATTGAACCAGGCGTAAATCAGCTTAGGGATAAAGAAAAAGCAGATGGCTTAACAGAAATTGAAAATTATTTGCTTTTTGCTGAAAAAGTTAAAGAAGCAAAGCGTGACATTTTAGATTTTTTAATTAAGGTTAAACGAAACAAGAAATCAATCGTTGGATATGGTGCACACGCTGAGGCTCAAACCCTGTTAAATTATTGTGGCATAGGTCTGGATTTTTTAGATTATACAGTTGATCGTAATCCAGTCAAACAGGGCAAATTTATAGCGGGAGTTCATATTCCAATTTTTCATCCAGATAAAATTACGGAAACTAAGCCCGACTATGTAATGATTTTACCTTGGAGCATTAAAAAGGAGATAATGAATCAAATGTCGCATATTAGTGAGTGGGGTGGTAAATTTATCGTGCCAATCCCCAAAGTGGAGTTGTATAATTCAAACGGAACCGAGATTAGTAATGAATTTCTAATGAAGGAGGAAACTGCATGAGAGTTGTTCTGTTTTGCGGTGGTCAGGGACTTAGACTGCATCCGTCTACTGAGAGAATACCTAAACCTTTGGTTCAGGTCGGAGGAAAACCCCTTCTATTGCTTTTAATGAAATATTATTCTTTTTTCGGACATAAGGATTTCATTTTGTGCCTTGGCTATAAAGGTGAGGAAATTAAGAAGTTTTTCTTGAATTACGATGAGTGTCTTTCAGGCGATTTTGTACTCTCTAACGGCGACAAAAAGCAGAAATTGTTTAAAAGCGACATTGAAGATTGGAAAATAACCTTTGCAGAGACGGGTTTAAACTCAAACTTGGGTGAGAGATTGAGAGCCGTCCGGAAATATTTGAAAGGAGAGGAAATGTTTCTGGCCAACTATGCTGACGGCCTCACCAATATGTATCTTCCAGATATGATCAAATTCTTCGTTAAACGCAGAAAAATTGGGTGCTTAATCACAGTGAAGCCTTCTGTGGTATTTCATTATGTTTCAGCAAGTAAAGATGATTACGTCAAGAAAATTTGTCAATTGAATAAAACTTCCGTCAGAATTAATGGAGGCTTTTTCATTTTCAAGAAACAGATATTCGATTACATTAAACCTGGCGAAGATCTTGTTAACGAACCCTTTCAAAGATTAATCAAGAAGCGTGAGCTGATTGCGTACAAATATGACGGGTTCTGGGCAAGTCTCGATACCTACAAAGACAAACAGCGTTTGGACGAACTAGCTTCAAAAAGCGCTTCATTCTGGGAAATTTGGAACCATAACAAGAACACATCTGAGGGCAAGGAACATGTTTAACATCAGATTTTTTGGTGAAAGCAAGAAACCCAAAATCTTGTGCTTAGGGGCTCACGCAGACGATGTAGAAATCGGATGTGGAGGAACCATTCTAAGACTAATAAGCGAAGTCCCTGAGGTTCAATTCTACTGGGTTGTTTTCAGTGGTGGCTCTAAGAGAGCAAAAGAGGCTCATCAAAGCGCAAATTTCTTCCTCAGAGGAGCTGGATCAAAGGTGATAACTGTTCAGGACTATAGAGAATCTTATTTCCCATTTTTCGGTGCTGATATTAAGGACTTTTTTGAGAAGCTGCGAAAAGATATTTCTCCTGATTTAGTGTTTACCCATTACAAAAATGATGCTCATCAAGATCATCGTTTGCTTTCGGAGTTAACTTGGAATACTTTCAGAAACCATTTTATTCTGGAGTATGAAATTCCAAAATATGATGGTGATTTAGGAAACCCGAACCTGTATGTTTACTTGGACGAGTCTGTCGTTCAGAAAAAAGTGAAATTCATCTGTGACGTATTCCAGTCTCAGAATGAAAAGCAGTGGTTTAATGAAGAAACCTTCAGGTCGATTTTGAGAATTCGCGGCGTAGAATCTAATTCACCAAGCAAATATGCCGAAGCTTTCTACTGCCGCAAGATGTTTTTTTGACAGCCTTGGAGAACAGCGCGCGCATAAGGAAATTGGGAATGAATCCTGACAGATGCAACTAGTGCACGTTTTGAAACGCTTCATTAAGTTGATTGATAATTGTTGATTTAGCGATATAGAGCAATAGATTTGGCTATTCGCGTTGTTAGTTGGAGGCTTTCATAAATGAAAACTGTCAAGGTTGCAGTTATTGGTTTGGGGAAAATGGGTTTACTTCATGCCAGTATATTGAATACAATGCCTAACGTTGAAATTGTGGCGTTATGCGACAAAAGCTTTGTACTTCGTAAACTCGTCGAGAAACTTTTCAAGACTGCCCGAGTTATTAATGACGTGAAAAAACTCGCCGGTTTAGACGTTAATTCGGTGTACGTGACAACACCAATATCTGGGCATTTTCCGATTGTTAAAAGCCTGCTCTCTGAGCATGTAGCAAGAAATATTTTTGTGGAAAAAACTTTGTCATCGAGTTGGGACAAATCGAGGCAGTTGTGCGAGTTAGCCAGAGCTCTTGGTGGCGTTAATATGGTTGGCTATATGAAAAGGTTTGCTGTCACTTTTTTGAAGGCTAAAAGCATAATGGCAAAGGATGTTTTGGGAGAGTTGATTTCCTTTGATGCGTATGCTTTTTCATCGGATTTTTCGAAGTTTCAGTCAGGTTCTAGGAAACCCGCGCTGAGAGGAGGGGTGCTGTCGGATTTGGGCTCTCATGTTATTGATTTGGCATTGTGGCTTATCGGTGACTTTAAACTTGAAACGGCTTCCTTTAAATCGATAATTGATTCGGAGGGTGAGGATTCAGTTGATTTTAAAGTCATGAAACATGGATTAGAAGGAATATTTCATGTTTCCTGGTGCATGGAGGATTATCGGATGCCAAGTTTTGGGCTATCTATTGCTGGAAATGCTGGGACTATGAAAGTTGACGATTACAGTATAGACTTGAAGCTGAGGAGTGGAGACTGCTATAGTTGGTTGAAGCATGATCTCGATGACCATGTGGGTTTTTTTCTCGGGGAATCTGAGTATTATAGAGAGGATGAAGCGTTCATCAATTCCGTCCTAAGTGGCGTTGAAGTTGAACCCAGCTTTGCCACGGCATCAAAAGTTGATTTTATTATTGACCAAGTAAGGGATAAGGTTAAGGCTAATGTTACCTAAAACAGGAAAGTTGCTTCTTGTAGGCGATAATCCATTTCACGGTATTAGCCATCTCTCCGAAGATAGAGTAAGAGAAAGAGGAAAACAACTAAGTCAAACTGAATACGCTGCTAAGCTTGTTCTAGATTCGTTTGAGAACGGAGCAAATGGATTTATGTTCTCAGTGAGCGAGAATACTTTGTCCATTTTGCGGGCTATCAGCAAAAAAATTAGTGACCAGTCAATAGAGCTTCATGCCATTGTTCCCTACGCTTATGAATACGTCAGATTGGCCACTCAATTGGGGACCCTGGGTTTGGGAAGAAAGTTAGCTGCAAGAGTAGCCTTTTCTGGAAACTTGAGAGCGATTGGGGCTGGTTTGCAAGGCGTTATTGGCATGGATCCTGTAGCTCTCATGAAGACTTACGTAAGGTATGAGCAATCTCGAATTATGTCTTCGGTTGGAAAGAAGCAAAAATTGAGTTCTATTTTGCTTCATGAAGTGGTAACCGATATGATTGTTGCGCTTAATTTAGACTGGTTTGTTGAGTCATATGTGCGTTTTGTCTCTGGATTGGGAATGAAACCAGGGTTTGAGACTCGTAACTTTGCTTATTTGGTAAACAAATTTAAGGAATGGAATGTTGACTTTGGCGGTATCGAGCTTGTTTCGTCTTTCAACAAGGTTGGGTTCCAGATGAACCCCTCAAAAACCAGTTGTGAAGAAGCCTTGGTAGCAATTCCCGAATGCGATGTAATAGCTATGAGCATATTAGCCGCTGGCTACATTAAGCTTTCTGATGCAGTAGGTTATATTAAGAGTTTGCCGAACCTTAGAGGCATGGTTGTTGGCGTGTCGAAAATAGAGCATGCACAGGAAACATTTAGATACCTTGGAAACAGATTTTCAGACAAGAGTCACTTATGATTAGACTTTTTGTTATCTTTGTTGGAAATGATTCCTTGCCATTGAGGCATCCTTCCTCTGAATTTCAAATTCACAACCGTAATATTATGAGTAGCCGCTTACAGAAATAGTAATCTGACGCTAAATTTAATCTTGAAGGCAGGAAAATGTGGAAAAGTAGAAAAGTTTTGGTAACTGGTGGGGCATCGTTTATTGGTAGCCACCTCGTCGATACCCTACTTAGGGCTGATGCTGAAGTCACAATTGCTGATGACCTTTCCAGTGGTAGACTTGAAAACTTGGAACGTCCTCTCAAAAAAGGGGAAAAAGGAAATATTTGGTTGTCTAAAAACCTGAAGATTTGTGTGGGCGACCTGAAAGACATGTCTTTTACAAAATCGGTGATGAAAGATCAGGAAATTGTCTTTCACTTAGCTGCACTTCATGGCGGAAGAGGCTACATAGATTCACATCCCGCTGAGTGCTGTTCAAATATGCTACTGGACGAAATGGTGTTCCAAGAAGCTTTGAGAGTTGGTGTAGATCGAGTCTGTTTTGCTAGCTCGGCGTGTGTTTATCCTTCCTATCTTCAAGATTCAACGGGATCATCTTATCTACTAAAGGAAACAGATGCAAACCCTTTTGTCAGAGACAAGGCTTTTGCCGACCTTGAATATGGCTGGGCAAAACTAATGGGCGAAATGGCGCTATCCGCCTATCATAGGCAGTATGGCCTAAAAACCTCTGCTGTGAGGATATTCACAGCGTATGGTCCTAGGGAAAACGAAACTCATGCAATAATAGCTCTAATCGCAAAGGCTTTCGTTGAATTGGATCCTTTCGTCATCTGGGGAACAGGGGAACAAGACCGAAATTTTACGTACGTTCAAGATATTGTGGACGCGTTAATTCTTGCCTCAGAGAGGATAGCGGATGGATCACCGCTTAACGCTGGCAGAGACGACAGGTTGACCTTAAATAAAGCCGCCGAGATGGTATTTGAAATTGCAAAATGGCGACCAAAGAAGATGTACCATGACTTGTCGAAACCTCAAGGGGTAGCTTCGAGAGCTGCTGACTTAACACTTGCACGTTCGAAGTTTAGCTGGGAGCCAAAAGTCGGTTACGCTGAAGGCTTTAAGAAAACTATTGAATGGTACTTTAGGAACAAGGACAAAGCTGCAGTTAAAGCAAACTTGGGGCGTCTGCTTAATGAGAGATAGCGCTTCAAAAGTGATCTTCAGTGCTTGATTAAGAAAAACTTTAACGCATAAAAGATTAGGGTAAGGTTATTGGCTGCAAATCGGCGCATTCAAAGGGAATTAGTGGAAGAAATCGAACATGAATGAAATAGCTATTCTTTTTGGAAAGTTTAGTGATTTTGTTCTTTGGGATACCACTGCTGATCTTTGGAACTTACAGGACTATTATCTTGTACTATAACAAGGCATAGAAAAACTATTCCAATAGAGTCTCGGCCAGTACCCAATATTAACCCACTGTATCTCTGGTAATTCCAACTCATAATGAGGTTGGTTTAGGCACGACTTGGATGATTCTGTTGGTTTTCTTCTTGGTGATTCTGAATACTATCGAGAGGATGAAGCACTCGTTAAATCAATAGTTTGTGACATAAAAGCTGAACCAAGCTCTAAGACCGCTTCAAGCAATAGAGTACATTGAAGACTTGTCAAACCTAAAAGGCGTTGTTGTAGGCGTTTCGAAAGAAAAACACGCGTGTGAACCATTTAGATTTCTTAACGAAAGATTTATGCTAAAGCTTAAAGACTGATAACGATTTTGTTAAGGTTATTGAGAAATTTAAATTGCGGTCAGAAAAGGACTGCAGGAAGCAGACCAATTGGGTTCTTTAAATTTATGTATGTTAGCCCCTGAATTTTTTCCAGTTTGGGGAGGCACCGGCTCCTATATAGTGGAGTTAATTAAGGCTCTACCTAGAAATGTGAATATTCACGTAATTACATTGAAACGTGAAATTCCAGGGACTTCTAAGGCAACTAATGGCAATAGCGATATTTCTTCAATAATTGGAAGAACGATAACCATACACTATTTATCAAGGTCGCGTGAAACATTTTTTTATAATTTGCCCTTTCAGCTTGCGTGTTTTGCGAAGATTCCCGCATTGCATAGAAAGCACAAATTTGACATTATTCATTCTCATCTTTGTCATATGCCAGACGTTTTTTTACGATTATCTAACACAATTCGGGTTCCAACAGTTTTAACTGTACATGGAACTATCCAAATGTTAAGAGATCACGCCATTATGGCTCAGACATATTTTGGAAATCTGGAATCTGGCGAAGAATCTATTCTTTCATACTACCCAATAATAAAGCTGCTACAACAAAATTATGTAAAAAAGGTGGATAGATTTATCGCGGTTTCCAATGCTACCAAGCAATTGGCTATTAAACATCTGAAAGTTAAAGAGGAAAAATTCAGCGTGGTTTATAATGGTGTTGACACACAAATCTTCAGTACGCCCACAAAAAAGGAACTGGAAAAAAAATACTCAAAACCCACTGTTGTATACGTTGGGCGCATGGTGTCAAAAAAAGGGATACATGTATTGATAAGAGCTATTCCGAGAATATTGCGCTCTTTGCCTGAGACTCGATTCATGTTTGTAGGTGGAGGAGATATAATTTTGTTTAAAGAAATACTTGGAAAAATGGGTGTCCCTCAAAAAAATATTATTTTTGTTGGGCACGTTGGATATTTTGAGCGACCTAGAATTATGCGTGAGGCAACGGTTTTTGTTAATCCTTCTTTTTTTGAGAATTGCTCTTTGAGTATCCTTGAAGCAATGAGCTGTGGTAGTGCTGTTGTCGCAAGTGATGTAGGAGGCAATCCAGAAATTATTGAAACTGGCAGGAATGGCTTATTAGTACCCGTATTTGACGATAATAGTCTGTCCAAATCTGTAATTTCTCTTTTGGAGAATGAAAATTTGAACAAAGAGCTTGGCAGAGAAGCTAGAAGGACCGTAGAGCATTTGTTTTCATCTATGA
>Ga0209427_10007705_pt1 | contig 12161 bp, 10 predicted proteins | sample DeeMarSWOR136_30_FD_187465 | JGI IMG/M metagenome (GOLD analysis project Ga0209427, IMG submission 187465) | Marine sediment microbial communities from White Oak River estuary, North Carolina - WOR-1-36_30 (SPAdes) (version 2) | ecosystem: Environmental > Aquatic > Marine > Intertidal zone >... | reverse complement strand
ATGGATCGTCAATAACCACGAGACGGGTGGGGAAAGAAAACAATAACACGAGTTCTATGATATAAATGATAATCGTTCTTTAGTATAAACAACTAGAATTAAATTCTGAATAATTTATGCATAATAAAATAATCAACTATGATACTATTAAAAAGTCGATTTATAGAACGATTTTTATCGTTAAAACTCTTCTGTAAATAATTAGAAAAAGATTGAAACTCTTTTGCAATAGAGTTTCTCCCATCTAAAAGTTGTTCAACAGATAGATTTTTTGGTTGAAATACAACATTCCTAAGATTATATTTTGACCAATCTGTTGTCAAAATTCTTCCTTCTTTTAAAAATTCATTAAATAAGGTTGTTCCCGGGAAGGGAGTCAATAACGCAAATCCAACACGTTCAAGTCCCATTTTATTTATTGTTTCAAGGGTAGATGAAAAAACATCAAGGGTATCAGTATCAAATCCAAACATGAAGAGACCCATAATATTCATCCCATAGTCTTTGATTTTTTTTACCGCAGAGGTATAGTATTGAACAGTATTTGTTTTTTTACCGATAGCTTGTAACGTCTCCTGATTTATCGATTCGAATCCAATGAGCCATTGCTCACATCCTGCTTCACTAGCTATTCGTAAGAGTTCGTCATCATGGTATAACACATCGACATTCCCATAGCAACTAAATTTTTTCTGTAACGGGATCATTGCTCGAAATAGTTTTTTTGTATACGTTTTATTTATAGTCAATGAACTATCCGCGAAAAAAAACCGATTACTTTTCAGATTTTTAATCTCCTCGATGACAGACGGGAGTGGTCTGGCTCGAAATAGACCTCCCTCAACAGTTTGCACTGCACAATATTTACATTGATATGGGCATCCACGTGTTGCTTGGATTATCCCTGTTGCACGGAGATACTCTGGTAATGTGCTTGCAGGAGGAATCATACGAGGATCAACAGGTTTTGATTTATAGAATGGCTTGAGTGTATTAGATTCATAATCTTTGAGAAGTTGCGGCCAGCTAATTTCAGCTTCCCCGATTACCACTGAATCTGCATGTTGTTTCGCTTCTTCAGGTATTGCAGAAGGATGGTATCCTCCGAGAATAACAGTTTTTCCCTGTCGTCTGAACTCGTCAGCGAGCTTGTATGCACGGTTCGCATTAACGGTAGTCGCTGTAATACCGACGAGATTTCCCTTCCAGTGAAAATCAACGGTTTGTAACCGTTCATCAATATAATCCACTTCATATTTTTTCGGCGTACAAGCTACTAATTGTTCTAAAGTCAGTGAAGGAAATCCTAATGATGTTATTAATTTATTTAAAATATTGTTTTGTTTGTGATGGGGTAGTATGAGTAATATTTTCATAACGTTACTCTTGTTCTATATTGTTCTACGGGTTCATAAAGGACAATGGTAATGCATGGGTTACAAGAGTTTTTAAACAGACCCCTTGTTCTGGACATTGTGTGACAAGCACAACAACCCCCTTCATCAGCCATTCACTTATCAAACCCTGCAGAATAGAACAGCGGCAGTACCAGATAGCGATCTATAAGGCAGTGAAAAACACCAACAGCCTTGTGGTATTACCCACGGGGCTGGGAAAAACCATTATTGCGGTGCTGGTGCTTGTAGATACATTGGTTTCAGGGAAGAAAGTGCTGTTTCTTGCTCCCACAAAACCACTTTGTGAGCAGCATGCCTCGTTTATTCGGAAGACAACTATTCTCTCCCCAGATGAGGTTGCCCTAGTGACTGGTGAGACCCTGTCGCCACAAAAGAGAACGGAGGTGTATAAGAACGCAAGGGTGGTCGTTGCAACACCCCAAACCATTGACCATGATCTTGATACCAGGGTAGCTCTCACTGACTATGGGTTGATTATCTTTGATGAGGCGCATCGAACCGTTGGCGACTATGCTTATGTGCGGATTAGTGAGAAGTTCCACTCGAATCCTGATACACGATTCCTTGGATTGACAGCATCGCCTGGTAGGGATTTCAAACAGGTCGAAGATGTAGTCCATTCCCTAGGGATACGACACATTGAGGTGAGAACGGAATCGGATGATGACGTGCGACCGTATCTGTCACATCGGTCTTTGCAGTGGCATCTCATCGACATGCCCATGGAGGTCACCCTGGTCATGCAGCAGATTGATGGGATCCTTCGGGAGCTCCTCAGAACTCTTGGGAAGTATTCGCGTCAGGCGACATACCTGACCCCTGAGAAATTAAGCAAGAAAGCATTAGTGGAGATTCAACATAGGATGCAGCGGAATCTCGGGAGACGAGGCGGGTACCTCTACCAGGGACTTAGTGTCGTCTCTGCGACAATGAAGCTCTCCCACCTTAAGGATCTGTTGACCAGTCAGGGAGCCACGGTGGCACAGACATATCTAATGAAGCTCGATGCAGATTCATCACGGGGTGCACAACAAATACAGAAACATCCATCCTATCCTCACATCAAACAAGGAATCAATAACATCCACGATGGACAGCCGAAACTCGCGATTACGAAAACCATTCTGCAACACCATCTGACAGAAAAGAAGGAGGCGCGGATTATGGTGTTCGCAGAATACCGAGATACTGTGCAAATGCTTCTTTCAATTCTGAACACGATACCAGGTGTCCGCGCTATTCACTTCATCGGTCAGGCTACCACCACATCGGAAAAAGGGATGAGCCAAGCAGAACAGAAACAAACACTAGATGGATTCCGACAAGGCACCTATAATGTCCTCATCTCCACCAGTATCGGTGAGGAAGGCATTGACATCCCCACCACATCCCTGGTGTTGTTCTACGAGCCGGTTCCCTCTGCAATCCGACATATCCAGCGGAAAGGACGAACTGCACGAGACGGGTACCCTGGAGAGGTGAAAATCCTTATTATGAAAGGATCACGGGATGAAGCATACTACTGGAGTAGTATGAAAAAAGAAAAAAAGATGTATAGCTATGTATACCAGCTGAAGAACCAGTTAGAAGGAAAAAGACCAGCGAAAAAAAGATGGGTACAGCAGAAAACGATTGAAGACTATGTATACGAGATCAACCAGGGATAATAGGAACAAATCAAATATAGGGGGAAATCAGAGAACGCATCACAAAATGCTGATACATCCCTCCCTTCATTCAATCAAAAACATCAGAAAATATGTAGATACCAACTCGCACAACCTACTATATTATCACCGACAGAGATACGGGCAACACAACACTCATAAGAATCTATAACCAAATGGAAGTTTACTCAGGTTGATGAGAGATGTAATTCCTCAATTTCATATCCTCTTTCTTTTCAACAGTATTTAATGGAATATAAAAGAGTGCTTCCCGACACTCCTGGCACAGGATCGTCACCCCCTCCTAAAATGTCTCACCTTTGAAGAAATCCTCAATCCGGGTTGCCTTCCCAGACCGCGGGCAGGTCTTGGTCTGCGGCGGTATCAACTCCGCTTCTATCTACTGCAGCTCCCGCTGATGCTCCACGAGGCTAGACAGAATCACCGATTCAAACAGATCAGGGCTTTGTATTTTCGACACTGCTTTGGCATTCTGTTTCGCACGAGTTGTTAAAAAGATAAAGGCTTCTTTATCCATGTCATCTAACGCATCTCGAAATTCAGACCATTAAAACCCATACATCTCGACAAGATGCTATAATTTTGAGACTGTTTTCATCGGACGAATCAACCCCAGAATCAGACAAGTCATCTGATCTTTATCAACCTATAACGAGGAACAGCGAAAGTATTATTCCTCCTCAAGGGAGCAACCGGTCGATAAATCGATTACTGTATTCCTAATGACCCCAGGGCAACCATTATTATTCTTATAAAAGTAGATCACGATGCATAGACAGACAGTAATTCAGCACCCACTAAGAAAGAAAACATCAAAACCTACGAAGCCAACGGTAGGGCTTCACCCCCGGAGCTGACGAGCTCCACTGGAGCCCGTGGACTGTAGAAGAAAAAATTACCGGTAATTATAGGGAGAAAATTTCCGGAAATTTTTCATGTAACTTCCCCGCAGCTAGTCCAGATGCAGGGCTCACAAGAAAAATCGGTGTTATTTTCACGTATAATTCTTTTATGAAATAAACGGTCCAACCAATAAATACATATTCTAATACTTTGATTTGATAAAAAAAAAAGGTGATCAAAAAATGACGTTATCACAAAAAAAAGTTGATATGATTTTTGAATACGATAAAAAGGATATACCGAAAAACGTAATCGCGTTTGCTGTTAAAACATCGGTAAAATCGGTCTATAATACGTTAAACAATAGACAGCCATCAGATACAATCGCTTATACAAGAACCATCACACCAACCTCTGTCTCCCCTGAGGCTCCACAGCAGCCATTGATACCAGGTCAGACACAGTATTATACCTATCATAATCAAAAACCTAGGTCAAATCCATCCTTCGTAAGCTACGATGAATATCAAAAAGTGACGAAGGAAAATGCTACATTAAAACAGATGATACAGCATATGATTGAAAAGCAAGACGAAACAACAACTGAACTACAAAAGCAGAGAACAGCAGCAGAGCAAGAACATCAAAGGATCGTGGCTCAAAAAGATCAGGAACTTGGAGAAACGTCACAACAAGCGACACGACTAACAAATGAACGCAACACACTCTTACAGGAATTACATAACCAGAAACAAATAGAAAATCAAAGAAACCAAGAAATTAATCGACTACACTATGCGTACGAACGAGCAAAAAAAGAGAAGACCCAGGAAAAACAATGCTATATTGAGAGAGAAAAAACTTTTAAAGAGGAGATAGCACAAGCCAATAAACGAATCGCTTATTTAAAGACAATGATTGACAATATCACAGAAGAAAAAAATCAAATGACAGAGGAATTACAGAAATTAATAGAAGATCAAAATGATAATTGGGTAACATACTTCATTACTGCTCTAGGAGGCTTTATAGGTGGAATGGGACTAGGATGGTATTTTGGGGGAAAAAACAAAAATCCACCCCTACCTGAAAAATTAAATAACCAAAAAAATACTGGACGTAGTGTTCAGTTAAACCAGAAGAACCGTTGGGTTCCTACCCATATTTATGGAAAAAGCTACAAAACAGATGGAACTGCTACACCCGGCATACGTCTGGGGTTCGGCCTTGGCTGTGGGATAGCCATCCCCAAATCAATAATATACTACCTTAACCAAACGTAGTATGAAACCATCTGTTTAACAAGACTTTTTCCATTGATAAAGAATTGGATTTATCACCTCTAATCAGGAGAAGCTAAGAAAAGACACTATCGGGGTAAAAGCCATCCAAGAAATCTGCGCTGCTTGGGGATACTACCAAGCAACCTGCGCCAAGGTAATTACCACCAATCGATTCACTCAACCCGCATTTGAACTCCCACACAAACTTGGTGTAGAATGCTGGCATGGAGAACGCCTCCTTCAAGAGATCTACAAAACCCAGTATTTCAACATGCCAGACTAGCAATACCAAGCTCCTCGTTGACTCTTTTTCCTTTTTTTAATTTTTCTTACACGTTTCCGACACCACCGCACAACTCCAACCAAAAACTCTTAGTACTATTGTTCCTTTTTCGCTGTACACAAAAACCAAAGAAAAAAAATACTAGAACATCGATGTAGTATTCTACAAATCACAGCACTATGAGGAGATAAGATATATGATATCAAAAAAAGAAAAAGAAGAAATTATAGATGATTTGCAAAACGAACAAAGTAAGGATAAAGAAAGCGACTCTGATTTGGTACTGGAAAAGGAGATGAAGATAGAAATGAAAAAAGATGGTACAAACTACCGTACTGAGATCGTGCCACGAGACCACGTCGTCCTGAAACTTGACTCCTACCTCAGTGAGGCAGGGCTAAACATGGGAAAAAGCGATTATTGTTACGTAAAGATCGTCGGCAATCATCTTGAGATTGGACGGGCAAAGATAGTCCTAGAGGAATAAAAAAAAAACCCCCCTTATCTTTTTCCTATCAATTCCAAAAATAACTGTCCGTTAGACCCTTTTTTTAAAGAAGAAAAACCGCGCTAATGCTTCTATTATTTTGTATATATGTTGACGTACAAAGAAAGAGACGTAAAACCAAAATAGTACCGAAGCAACAATTAGCAGTGAACAATACATAGGATTATGACTTTATCATTATCAACATCATTTTAAATCTCTTTACTGCTTTTACTGCATGTGGTTTATTTGCTGGCATTATTACCATCTCACCTTTTTCCATAAGAAGAGTTTTTCCAGAGATTGTTATTTCAGCCTCACCATCAAGAATTTGCACGAACGCATCGAAAGGTACAGTATGCTCGCTTAAACATTGGTCTTCATCAAAAGCAAAAAGTGTTATTGTTCCAGACTCTTTATTAAGGATAATTCGGCTCACAACGGAATCCTTTTGATACTCTGCTAAATCGATCAACTTACATGCTTGTGATTCTAATTTATCTATGTTTTTTTGTTTTTTAACGTTCTTCATTTTTTCCTCACTGCGATATTAAAACATAATATAAAATTTATACTTTGTTTTTCCAACTATAGTCAGGATAAAAAGTGCAGAAGAGAAGGGAAACTTGAATTTACCAGTAAAAAATCAGTAACACGATTATTTAAAACGTAATGATTTTTTTCAGCGAAAATCAAATAATGAAAGAAAGATAAAAAAAGAAGAAAAAGAGGAAATTCTTTTGTTTTGTACAATATTGAAGAGGAAAGTCTTATAGTTATAAAAATTTTATTAATAATAAGTGATGAAATCATGGGAATTTGTCCATATTGTAAACAATATATTGATCTTCATAATGTAATAATTCAAAAGAAAGGAAGAGGAGCTGGAGAACAAGATAGAATATATGTGTGTCCCTTTTGTGATTACATACTTGGATTTTCTTATGCAATGAGATAAATGATTATGTATTTGTTATTTTTTCATTGTAACGGACAAACAATGACACAGTTTTGACTCATAATTGTTATTGTGTTAACTATTTCTTTGATTTAGGGAACCCTAGCCATTGTGGTGTTTTTTCCATGTATTCCTTATATGGTTTTCCATAATGTCCTAAAGTTACTGCTTCTTCAAAAGGAGACAAATAAACCGTGATGAAAATAAAAAATATTGTTATCAATAGAAAAACCCAAGAAATAGAAACAATAGCTATGCCAAAATAGATCAAAAACCAACCAATAAACATAGGATTTCTTGAATAACGATAAATACCTTTAGTAACAGGTTTATTCATTGGAGTAGCAGCAAAATTTAACATTGCTATAGCAACCAAAACCAATCCACCTAAGTATACAATCAATCCTGCATAGAACCAAATTGTTCCAAGTTTTAATGGCAAAAAAACACTATAAAAAAAGGATCCAAACATGACTATAACCAATAGATATGAAAGAATCTTCTCCTTCCTTTTTGAAGGGGGAACAGCTTCAGGCATCCTTTTCGAAAATAAAAATTTGACACCACTAATCCAAAACACGATATCGGGGATTATAAAAATCCACGCATTCCATATACCAATTTCAAAATCAGGAATCCACGACATTGTTCTCTCCTACCTTTGAGTTTTATAACAATTCCTATCTTAAAAACATATCCTTAAGGGAGACAGAAGCTTTGACATGGTTTTACAGAGACATGAATGTAAAAGAAAAAAAGGAGAGAAGAGGGAATGAAACCCTTATTTGACTATTAAAATCAGGGAGTATAGGAGTAAGAAACTAACTCAGATTCGAATGTAAACCCTGGTCTTCCGCCAATATCTGTGGCATTGGAAACATCTTTTACCGTCCAACCTACTTCAGGCACGTAGTAGTAGGATTCGGAAGCATGATACAGACCACTGGTAGCTGTCACTGAGACATTGTACGCGTCATAGGTCCCTGTTGGAACAGTAATGTTTGCCATCTCGCACGTGTAATTCTGTTCACCCGTGTACCCATAGAGGTCTGGCCAATTAAAAAGCGTGATAAGACCCCAGAAGAGTGAACATTTTTCATGACCTGTATAAGAACTATTCGGCAGGGTACCATTTGTTCCTGCGGTTAGTGGAAACGGAAGAGATACAGCAGGTGGTGAATAAGTACCTGCCCAAGCATCAGTATATTGCGCGGGGATAGGTATCATGTTAAAAAGTAACCAAAAGACAAGACCCTTTTCTTGACCATAACGACTTACTAGAGCAAGATCTGTTTTACTAAGTTTAGCTTCACCGGATAATTTAGTTAATTTAGTAAATTTGAAGTGAAACGAGCTGATAGTGACACTCCCCTCATCATTTGTCGTGGTCATCTTGACCGTATAGTTATCTCCAGTCGTGTTAGTAACATCATAGGTGCTTGTACAATTATGATACCATAAATACCATAAAGTACCATCTGCCTTGTACAAACGATTTACATATTTTTCATTATAGGTAAATGAATCCCCTACCTCCCACACCGGGACATCAACACTAAATGATTGTGGTTGGATTTTCTCCTTGATATTTATATTTGTTGCAGATACCAAGGTAGTAGCCACTAGCATACAAATACATATTCCTACTATTTTCTTGTACATATTTTTTCCTCCCCTGACAATATAGGGTAAAAATTGGAACGACGCCATCTTATTTAAATGTTATGAAAATAATAAAAATAACGGGGAGAAGCAATGATACGGTTTTTTAGGGTCTGTTTTGTCTGAGAATCATGCTGACACACGCCTTGGTAAAAGAAATAGTCTCAGACACAAGAAATAGATATTGAATAATTAGAATCTCTTTCTCTTGAAGAAAAACTGCAAACTAGTAGTAGTCCCTCCACCCATTTGAGATAAAGGTACTACTGAAACAAGTTCCCAATCATCCCTTCCTAAATCAGCTAATAATTGTTCTATATCTGATTTATCTTCCCCTGACCAGAAAGATTTTTCTGTTGTAATAATTTTATACTCCCAACTTGTCATTTATTTCACCCTATGCTTCCATTTTAATCAGCAATATTATAACAAGTAAGTTCTTTCATACTATATCCTTAAAAAAAGTATCCTCAAGAAACAAGAGAAAAGGGAAAACATTAACACGGTTTTAACTGATATCATCCTTAATCACTTACTTAATAAACTCTAAGATCTACTTTCAGATTCTTTAGTCTCACCCTCACAAAACACCTCTGAAAGTTCACAATGGAGATGAAATCCTCTCTCTTTATCATCATCTTTTGTTAATTGTTTATGACAAATAGGACAAAATACTATTCCTTCTGGATATTTCACCTTCTATTCCTCCACTTACAATAAAGTTAAAAAGTTAATATCTTCTGATTTTATTTAAACGTTTGGAACTAATAAAAATCCTCAGAAAACAGGTGGGTGGGAACGAATTGACCTAGTTCACAGACTTAATGGGTTTTTTGGTGTAAATCTAAGCATAATAAAAAAGAAAAAGAGAGAAGAGGGGCGTGATTCCTTTTTTAAAATTCTAAGGCGCCAATGCACCAGCCCATGATCATGTGTGGCATCAGGACGCCTCTGAATGTATTTGGTATAACCATCATCTGGCCACCATACCGAAAACCAGTAATCCGTTGAACAATACTCTGAGCGACATAATGGACAAATAGACAGCGAAACATTATCAATGCGCCGCCGTTTATCTCTCTAGGTCGGGTGAGTAGAAAGCCCTGGATGGTTGTCCAACCGATTCTACTTGGTTGCGGATTTTCCTGTATAGTTAGTCCTGCTGTGACAGGAATCACGGTTAATAACAGCATGCATATTAAGATGCTTATAATTTTGTATTTCATGTTTTTCTCCCTCCCTTTAAAACCTGGGTTCTATTCAACTAACGAATGCCACTACGGTATTTATATTTTATCATCAGTTTTTATTGTAACAAAAGTTATAATAATTAAAAAACTATTTTTGTTCCAGCGTACTTGTTGATGTATATTTCTTTAAAACCTATCCTAAGAAATAAGGTAAGGGGCGGGAAAGCAGTCACACGGTTTAAACTTGGTTGTTTTAGGCGAAAACAAAATAATAAAAGAAAAAAAATTAGGGTTTAGGAAACTTGATAACTGACTTCCGCAAAATGGCCGGCTCTCATAACAATATATAGTGTTGTATATCCAACGAATTCCACAGAGTATAATGCAGGTCTACCTAGGTGGAAGAAAGAATACCCATAAAATCCATCTATGTCAGTTTGAAGACTGAGAGTTCCACCTTCTATCGAAGGGCCCGTTATGATAATATCAGATCCTATAATTGGATTCCCAGATGAGTCTGTGAGAAAGCCTATGATCCCTCTAAATTTTTTGAATTCATTCCTGTTCTGAATTGTATCCTCCGCCGCAAATGAATCCGGACCAGTTGCTGAGAATAAATGGTCTATCATATCATAGATTGATGCTGTATCAGGATCCTTTATTGCATTTCCCCGTACGACTCCGTTCTCATCATAATAATATTGAAGCTCATATCCACCGGTTTGTTTTAGTGCATAATCACAATGTACAGTGATGTAGATAAAACCATCATACTCTGCAAATGGAGTGACAGTAAGTAAGTTTCTATCAATACCGATATCAAAAGCATCTGAAATATCGTCCTCAGGTATAAGACAGCCGTCAGGTCCTGCAATGACCGAGCTATACACATGAACTGGCGTTGCACCTTGGGTCTCAAAAGTGCTTGGCAATGTTATCTCAAAATCACCAGTGATGTCTTGTCCGCTATAGAATACATGATAGTAGAATTGACCTGGATTGGTTGCCGTAACTTTGTATAAATTCGGATCATTAGCTATATCTGGAGTGAAAATTACTCTGAACTGCTGTCCATCTGCTTCATCAATATCAAAGTAACACAAACTTGAATCAGTTATCAACCCTCCTTCAAACCAGTTACCAAAGTTAAGTTCAACATCACCACCACTTTGGGCAATCACTTGATGAGAATCACCAGTAGGTTGAGTTTTTGTCCAAATATCAGGAGCACCCTCAGATACCATGTATGTACCTGGTTCTTTGAGTGTGAACTCATAATATCCCGTGTCCCATGTGCCATCTCCAGTTATTACAGAAACTGTGTCATCATTATGATCAAGAGTTATTGTCCATCCATCAAGGTAAGGTTCATCATTATTCCATGTTCCATCACCGTTACCATCAAAATATTTATGACCGTAGATATAAAGCCACTCAAAGTTCATAAAGTCATTACCAGCCAAATCAACGCTATTTTCTATAGTGACACTGTAACCGAAAACAGAGGAACCATCACCGTAGACAATATCACCTGGATATAGTTTTGTCCATCCGATTGGTAAAACTTCTTTTATTTCATAATAACCAGGCTCGATAACAACAAATTCATAATATCCATTTACATCAGTTGTCGTCGAATTTAGCAGCGAACTCTCATTCCATAGTTCAATAGCCCAATTTTCAATTGGATTGGTTGTTGTTTGGGTACCATCACTATCCTCATATTTTATGCCAGAGACTGTCACCCATTCAAAGTAATGAGCTGTTGCAGTATGGGCTGAATTCATGGTAACAGTTATTGGATTTTCTCCATCAGCTTGGTTTGTTCCATCAATATCCCAGTATAGGAAAGTGTAACCATCTATAGATGGCGCAGTTACTTCAACGTCTGTTCCTTGTTCATACCAGCCTTCTTCTGCGAAGGTTGTTAGACCTGCTGGATCAGTACCGACAGTAAGGTAGTAAAATTGAATAGGTGGACAGAGGCTAAAATCGAGAATACTAGGCTCCTCAGCATTTACTTCTACTGACATGGTTTGACTCACATATCCCTCAGCCTCAACAGTAACGTTCCCTGTTCTTGAACTGCCACCTGGACCTAATTCTATATCTGTCAGAGTATAAACACCATCTTCATCGGTATAGGCGATTACACCAAAAGTACTACCTACAAAAGCTCCTTCTATAGGCTCACCGGTTACACAATCCGTAACAGTACCTGTAACAGAGCCAAAAGCAATCTCAGGCCCAGCGAAATCTATGGTTATAATACCGCCACAGAAAATAGTGCCTGTTTTGGTTTGGGGCCAATAGCCTGAAGCAGATGCTCGGACATTATAGAGGCGGGGC
>Ga0209427_10007704_pt1 | contig 12163 bp, 15 predicted proteins | sample DeeMarSWOR136_30_FD_187465 | JGI IMG/M metagenome (GOLD analysis project Ga0209427, IMG submission 187465) | Marine sediment microbial communities from White Oak River estuary, North Carolina - WOR-1-36_30 (SPAdes) (version 2) | ecosystem: Environmental > Aquatic > Marine > Intertidal zone >... | reverse complement strand
TCCAGACGACCACATAATTCTTTCTCTTGAGCGGAGAATGAAATGCGGCGTTGGAAAATGCGGTCACTGCCAAATCAACCAAATATACGTGTGCAAGGATGGACCAGTGTTTAATTATTCAAAAATTAAGGGAGTACCGGAGGCTTTATAATGAAACCAAAAGTTGCTTTCTTTGACTTTGCAGGCTGCGAAGGAGACCAGTTGCAAGTAGCAAACTTGGAAGAAGAACTTCTGGACCTTCTCGAGCAGGTTGAAGTTGTAAGTTTCAGAGAAGTCATGAAAGAACACAGCGACAACTACGACATAGCCTTCGTCGAAGGCTCTTGTACTCGACTTCACGATGAAGCCAGGCTTAAGCAAATCAGGAAGAACGCGAAAATAGTGGTCGCCATCGGCTCGTGCGCCACAATCGGCGGCATTAACTCTTTGAAGAACTATCAGGACTTGGACGATGTTAGGCGAACTGTGTACGGCGACAAAGCCAAGTTATTCGACACTTACGCAGCGCGGCCTATAGACGCAGTGATACCTGTGGACGCTTACGTGCACGGATGCCCAATAAACAGAGAGGAATTTCTCCATGTCGTTAAATCACTTCTGCTGGGAAAGAAGCCAGATATACCCAATTATCCTGTTTGCGTTGAGTGTAAGAAAAACGAGAATGTCTGTGCCTTTGAAAGAGGTCAATTTTGTGTGGGCCCCGTCACTAGAGCGGGTTGCAACTCCTGTTGCATTAACGAAGGAACCATATGCTGGGGCTGCCGCGGTTTGGTGGATAATCCGAACGAAAACTCCCAAAAAGAAGTTTTAATCAAATACGGGCTCACGGTTGACGACGCAATTAAAAAGTTTAGGTTATATTTCGGTTGGCAGGAGAGGAAAAGATAATGGAAAAAAGAAACTTTGATGTTGAAGTACACCATGTGACACGAGTTGAAGGTCACGGAAATATATACGTAAACGTAAGAAATGGAACTTTAGAAAGATGTGAATGGAACATTTCTGAAGCGCCACGCTTCTTTGAAGCGATGGTTGTAGGACGTAACTGGAATGAGTTGCACCACATAACTTCGCGGATCTGTGGCATATGCTCGATAGGTCACACCCTCGCATCTTTGAGAGCCACTGAGGGTGCGATGGGTATAACTATAAGCGACCAAGATCTCAAACTGAGAAAACTAGCATTACACGCAGAAAATTTGCAAAGTCACCTCTTACACGTAGGCTTTCTGGTTCTTCCCGACCTGATGGGCGTTGGCTCAGTGATTCCACTTGCGTCTTCTAATCCTAAAGAACTAAAAACTGTTTTGCGCTTGCACAGACTGGCAAATGAGATGTCTGATTTGGTCTGCGGCAGAACAACGCACCCTCAAAGGCTGATTCCAGGTGGCTTCTCAAAGATTCCCTCCATGAAAGAGTTAAGCGGGCTCAGAGAGAGGTTAAAGGCGTCCGTTCCAGACCTTCGAGCCGTTGCGAAACTGCTCAAAAGTTTGGCGCCAAAAATCCCTGATTTTGTCAGGGAAACCGAGTTCATTGCACTAACTAGTCCTAACGAATACGCGCTTTACGATGGAAAAATAGGGTCAACTGACACTGACGCCGCTCCAGCGAGAGAATATCTTTCATTTACTAACGAGTACATTGTCCCGCATTCTACTGCAAAAAGATCAAAGCACGCGCGTGAATCGTACATGGTTGGCGCACTTGCCAGATTAAACATTAATTATGACAAACTTTCTCCGTTAGCTAAGAATACTGCTGAACTGTTCGGTCTGAAGCCTGTGTGCCATAACCCGTTTATGAACAACATCGCGCAACTAGTAGAAGTGGTTCACGGCGTGGAAGATTCGATCAAGTTGATCAATGAGCTTGAAGCTGCGGGCTTAAAGAGTCAGCCAGACTACAATTTACCCGAAGTTAAGGTCAAAGCTGGTCAAGACGTCGGAGCTGTTGAGGTTCCAAGAGGCATACTGTTCCACGATTACACGTATAACGAAAAAGGCGTTTGCACAAAAGCCAACTGCATTATCCCAACTAACCAGAACCACGGCAACATCGAGTTAGACATGAAAGCCTTAGTGCCAAAAATCATAGGCAAAACGCCGAAGGAAATTGAACTGAACTTGGAAATGCTGGTGCGTGCATATGACCCTTGCATTTCCTGCTCAACACACGCCGTTAAAGTACACTTCGTTTAAACCCGCTCAGGTTCAGAGTCAAAACGACGAAAAACGCTGGGACTGTTAGTTACAGCGAAGCTTTTTCCGCCGCTGGCTGGGCATCCTTTTCGGATTTTTCTTTTTCTGGAGTAAGCCTTTTTTTTATTATATGCTTCAGTAGGTGGTTCTCGATTTTTCGGTTCTGGACACTTGCCGCTGAGCACTTCCTCTTTGAGATCCAGAACTCCTTTCACCATGCTGTCGCCTAAATATTCAAGTTTGAACGCCATTTTCTTTGTCAAGTTTAACGCTCTCCGGTTGTCAGGAAGCATCATGGCGTAGACGGTTTTGACGTTCATCTCTTTGGCTATTTCAAGAACGAAATCCACAATTTTGTTTCCTAAGCCTTGTCCTTGCCACTGGTCGACGATTATGAAAGCAAGTTCCCCTGTTTTTCCGTCCGATTCAATACTTAGCCCGCCTACTCCCAAAATTCTTTTGTGGTCTTCCTCGCTAAGCTCCGCAACTATGGTGATTTCACGGTCATAATCAATGTTGCAGTAGCAAACGCGGACCTCATGCGAAGTGTCCTTCAGCAACTGGCAGAACCTGCAGCGTATTGCCTCTTCGGAGAAGCTTTGGAACATTTCCAGCCACATAGACTCGTCTTCAGTCTTAATGGGTCTTAACAGCGCTTCCTTTCCGTTCTTACACTTCCACTGGATCTCGTATTTCTTCGGATACGGACTTATCACCAAGTGCTCGTGAGGTTCAAACTTGTTGAAAACCTTGCTTTTATCGTCCAGGTCTCAGCGACCGCACAGTAGCACCTGCACGCCACATTTCAGAGCTACCCATTTCTTTCAGTTCGTCGGCTAGCTTCTGCCTGTAGTCTGGCGCCTTGCTTCTCTCAAGGACGATCCGTGTTTCTTCTCCAGTAGCCACAAGCTCATAAAGCGATTCAAACAAGGGCTTTGCGCAGTCGCGGAAGCGATTCCTCCACCTAAGCGCACCTATACGTGCGGTTTCGCTACAATTGCAGTACATCCAGTCCATGCCGTTCTCGTCAACCAACCTGATAAGGCTCTGAGTGAGTTCTTCCACGGTTTCGTTGAAGGCTTCACTGGGACTATGCCCATGTTCCCTTAGCGTATTGTACTGGGCTTCCATTATTCCTGCCAAAGCGCCCATCAAAACGCCGCGTTCGCCAGTTAAGTCGCTGAAGACTTCTTTCTCGAATGTGGTTGGGAACAGGTAGCCTGAACCGATGGCTATACCCATGGCTTTAACGCGGTTTTCTGCTTTGTCAGTGTAGTCTTGGTACACGGCGAAGCTGCTGTTTATGCCACTTCCGTCTAGGAAGTTTCTCCTGACTGATGTGCCTGAACCTTTTGGGGCAACCAAGATCACGTCGACGTTATTCGACGGAACGACTCCTGTTTGGTCTCTATAAACTATTGAGAATCCATGGGAGAAGTAAAGCGCATCGCCTTCTTTCAAAGTTTTCTTGACCACGGGCCACATTTCTCTCTGTCCTGCGTCAGTGAGCAGAAACATTTTAATTGTTCCGTGGTTTGCTGCTTCTTCCAGCGAAAATAGGCTTTCGCCGGGAACCCAACCGTCTTTAACGGCTAAATCGTAATAAGGCGCATGAAAGCCGCTTTTTTCTTGGCCGATAATGACTTTGACGCCGTTGTCTCGCATGTTTAGGGATTGAGCACGACCTTGAATTCCATATCCAAGTGAAACGACAACTTCGTCTTTCAAAATCTTCTGAGCTTTTTCCACTGTGAACTCTTTTCTTGTAGTGACGTTCTCTTTCACGCCACCGAAATCTAGTTCTACCATAGCAACCCACTCAAATCAGATTTATGTGACGCAAACGAGCTAATTAAGAATTACCTTGAAGAACATTCCAAAGCTAGTGACAATCCAGTAATAGGTGGGTGGTTCTTGGTAAGCCAGAGGGATATGCTGGAGAACACGGAATTATTGGTTTGAATTGGTTTATTGTAGCTTAGCCGTCTTGAATGTGTTGTTTGCTGTGACTGTTCCTCACTCTATTTTGAAGACTGAAGAAACCAATTCTGCGGTGGCTGGGTAAACGAACCTGTTGCCTTTAAGTGTTTGAAAAGCTAATTGATAGTTTTCTCCTGGAACGAACGCGTTTGAAATTCGCAGGACACCTTTTTCTCCGACGTTTATTAGGTTTGAACCAACAATGTAGACTACTGTGGCAGGTTGAGAGTTTACTGTGACGCTTTTTAGCTCCACACTTTGCATTCCATTGTTGTATAGAATAACGTCAACGTAAGCGAAGTTTGGTCCCCATTGATGGTTTATCGTCTGTAGTTCCTCGGTGTGCATATCTGGGGTGGGTAAGCCGTTCATCCACGCTAAAGTGGCTAGAGTTGCTCCGATTGCTACGCATAGCAAAATCACGCTAGCCATCGGTGGCGTTAGAGCTTTTTTTGCGTTGCGTGAAAGCATAACGGAGCTTTAGGCAAAATTAATGGATATCGTTTATGAATTCAAAATCAACATTGTGAGTCAGCATGCTTTCAGAGCAACGTTGGCAGCTGAGCAAACCGTAGTGCAAATGATTCGTTATTCCGAAGAAAACCCTCTGCGCCTGTTTCTGCTAAAAGTGTGAATATTACTGCGTAATTCCTTGTGGCCGTGTTGATTATTTTATTCACGTTTTCGGTTGTTGGTATTAAAGGAATTTCTTCTTCTACTTTGTAGTAGGGTTTTATCCATTGAATTGTGTTTACTTCGCAAAAATGGTTGTAGCACTGCAGTATTCTGTTTTTGTTTGATGCTTTTGCTGGGTTTCCGTTTTCTTTCTTGTAGCTTGCTATGTATTCTTTGACTGTTTCGGGGTCGAATAGGTCGGCGTTTCTGGCTATTTGTTTGAGTTTCCAGTTTGCCTGTTTTATTACGGTTTCGCTTTTTCCGTTGTTTCGTAAGAATGTCAAAGTTTTTATTATCGCCTGTTCTGTTTCTTCTGAAAAGCATGTAGCCTGTGGGGGCCGTCGTCTAGCAACAAGGCAAAACCATGTATCTTGGGAAATTCCTTGCTAGATTGGATTAGGATACATGCCTGGGGCGCATGCGATCCTGGGTTCAAATCCCAGCGGCCCCACCATTGTTCAACTTTGCTACTCTAATAGCAGAACCAATAGCATTATACCAACACCGAGAGTGATGGATACGATTTGCATTGCTGCTTTTTTCAGGTTAGGTTCGTCTTTGCGAAGTTCAGGAATTAAGTCTGAACCTGCAATGTAGATAAAATTGCCAGCCGCGAAAGGTATTAGCAATGGGATGAAGCCTTCCAGCGTAGCGCCCAAAACTAATGCTATGATGGCTCCGAGTACCGCTGTTAATGCAGTTGAAAAATTGAACCAAACCGCTTTTTTCTTATCAAAGCCGCCGTGAATTAGGACGCCGAAATCTCCGATTTCCTGAGGAATCTCGTGGAATATCACTGCAAGCGTTGTGGATATGCCTATGGGAATGCTAACCAAGTAGCTACCGCCGACTATTAGCCCGTCTATGAGGTTGTGCACTGTATCTCCAAAAAGGTTCATGTACGCGAAAGAATGAGGATGCTCGCTTGAGGTTGGTATGTGGCAGTGTCTCCACTGAAGGAATTTTTCTACAGCAAAAGAAAAAAGAATCCCTAAAAGGATAAGTAGCGACACAGATATTCCGAAACCGCCTTCTTCTATTGCCTCAGGGATAAGATGGATAAACGCGTCTCCAAATAGTCCGCCTACAGAGAAGCTGACCAAGTACAAAAGAATTTTTTCCAGTTGTTTGTCTTTTAACCATAAAACTATTACGCCAGTTAGGGAGACTGCGCTGATAACTATTACACTTGTCAGGCCTAATATCCAGGTGATCATATGACATTCCTAAAGCCTAAACATATTTATTAATTCTTCCATATTTTTTAATAAATCTTTAAATGTCAAAAGGAGGATTCTTAATAACTATGAGTATAGTAAGTTTTTCAATTCCGAAAACCCTGCTAGAAAAAGTTGATCAATACCTAAAAGAACAAGGTTTCGCGAATAGATCCGAGATGATCAGACAAGCTTTAAGAGCCTACATGTCTGAAACCAGACGTCTCAGTGAAATTCAAGGAATAATAACCGCAATCATAACAATTGTCTACCGACGAGAAGCTAAAAGAAGCCAGATAACAGATGTTCAGCACGACTTCGGTCCTGTAGTCCTAACGTTTCTCCATACGCACATCCAAGAAGGCTGCTGCATAGAGATTATCGTAGCCAGAGGCGTCGCTCAGGTAATAACAGCTCTAGTTCAAGCGTTGAAAGCTAACGAACAGATATCTGAGGTTAAAGTCGCAATACTAAGTTAGAAACTCGGAAAGACGCTTCGCAACGTCAGTTTCACATGTAATCAGTTAATGCCCCTAATAGAGTTACGCCTGCACTTGCTATTTTTCACGCAAGACCCTAGGAACATACGCACATCTCGGGTCCGACCCGAAAACGTCACCCGTATAGAACTCTGCCGCAGTACGACATCCGCCACATATTTCTCGGTATTCGCACACGCCGCACTTGCCTTTCAGGTTGCTTTTGTCTCTAACTTTTGAGAAGAACTCAGAAGTCTGAAGTTCATTCCAAATCGTCTTAAGCGATTTAGCTTTGACGTTGCCGAACCTGTGAATATCGTTGAAGCTGCAGGGTATAGCGTCTCCGTTTTCTGCGATGCTCATGAATTTGCCGAAGAAGCACCTGCCGAGAAAGAAATGGTTAAACCAGTTATCAAAATCTGATAGCCCCCGCTGTTTAGCTATGCGGGCGAAGAATGGACAGTAAACGTTTATCTCTGGCTTTCCCTTGTATTTTTCGCGCAAATCGTAGAGTTTATTCCAAGCCCATTCATACTGTTGTGGTGACGGGCCTGTCTTCAGGCTGTTTTCGTCTCGGCTATAGGGAATAAAACCGTGGTATATGACCCATCTCGCGTTGTATTTTGCCGCCAAGTCAAGAACATGCGTAAAATCGTCAACGTTAACGTTTGTGCTTGCTCCGTTAACATTGGCAAACGTATAGACAAGGCAGTTTAACAGTCCTGCGCTTGACAGCCGTTCAATCGCGGAAACCGCTTTTACGTGTGCACCTTTACCTCGAATCAGATCATTCGCCGTTTCTGCGCCGTCAATGCTTATGGACACGCGGATTTCGTTCTTAACAATGTTTTCAAAGGCTTTGCTGTCGAGCAGTCGCCCGTCGGTTATAATACTTGCATTTAAACCCTTTTTCTTAGCGTAGTGTATTATGTCGAAAAGGTCTTTGCGCAGAAGTGGTTCTCCGCCGCTTATTCCAAGCCAGCTTGCTCCAAAGTCGTATATTTGGTCTACAATCCGCATGGCGCCTGAAGTGTCTACTTCGTCTGGAAAAGGAGTCTTACCTGCGGAAGCACAATGTACGCAGCTGCTGTCACACGCAAAAGTGCATCGCCAAGGCAAAATGTACACGGGTCCTTTACGTTTCAATTTATCAAACTCCGATAAACTTCTGGAAAATGGCTATTTAATCCTTCATGAAAAGGCACGCAAAAGGTGTGTCTAAGTGGATTCATCAGAATTTGTAGAGATTTCCCACGCTGTTCCATATGAAAGCCTCAGGCAACGTTTTAGCTAGGGCGCACATCGCTCTCCATCCCGTGCAATGTGAGGGCACGATTAGCTTGGGGTTTATTCGTTGCAACTCTTTAATAGTTGGCTGGATTCTATTCTCGAATTCTTTTCCGGCAAGGTGAAAGCCGCCCATCACGGCGTAAACCTCCTCTGTTTCCGTAATCTGCTGTGCATAGAATATTGTGTTTATTATTCCGGCGTGGGCGCAGCCAGAGAGGACTACTAAGCCTTTTCCTTTGATGGTGATTGCTATTGCGCGTTCATCACGAATTAAAGGGTCAGATTGCCACGAACCATTCAAGAGAATTCTATGTGGCGTATAGCCTGTTTCAAAACTTGTTTTCCGAGGAATTTCACCCGTTATGCAAACCATGTCATCAGCTGTTAGAGAAGGCTTCTTCGTGCTGACGATTCGGGCTGGACTTAACTGTGCTTCCGTTGGGAACTCTGGATATTTTCGAACCATTCCCTTAGAGTTGGCTGTCCCTCTAGTTTCAAACATGTTCTCGTGGACAATTATGGGCAAGTTGACTTTGTTAACGGCTTTGACTGCGGATAGGAGTCCACCGAAATGGTCGTGGTGCCCATGAGATATGACGATGCTTTCCGCTTTGCTTAGGTTTATACCCATGCGCTCCGCGTTTTCCACAATTCTCTCAGGACTCCCGCCTGTGTCAAACAAAACACAACTTGATTTGCCTTCGCTGAAAACTCTAATAAGCATTGAAAACCCATGCTCAGCACAAGGCGGCTGAGTATGCGTTCTGACCCATTCCTGACCATAACGTTCTCGTGTCCATTGCCTAAATGACTGCAACTGCTTCTTGTCGACGGTGGAGAGGACATCCACGGAGTTATCTACCAAGCTAAGTATCTCCACAGTATTAGCTTTTTTAACTTTGAATTCCCGACTAGCTGGCTTCTCGCTTGTTACACCCATATGAACGCTCCTCTGCTAGAGTGGACCTTTGTAGTGGCTTGTTGTTGGGCAACCAACGCATTTTTGGTTTTCGTAACGGTTGCATGGGATACAATCTACACTGCATGGAGTAACCGTTTTCTTTTTATGCGCAAGGTTTTCTCTTATTTGAAGGAATGGTGAAAAGTACGTGTCGCTTATGGGATAGAATTCGGACCTGCGTATTCCTCTGCTGCTTCTTAGCGAGCATTTCTCAGTCGATATGCTCTCAAGAGTTTCCTGCGTTTCCGCAACGACAAGGGCGATTAGGTTGTAGCCGCCTATTGTTTTGAAAATGTGAACCACACGTGGGCAGTCTTTAAATCGTTCAATCAGGTTTTGCATTGCTTCAGCGCTTTCCATTTCCAGCATTACAATCGCTGGATGAAGTTTAAGAGCGTCTGGATTAATCAGGGCTGACACTTTGATTGTGTTGTTTTTAAGGAGTTTTTCCAGCCTTTTCTTGGTTCCCATGCTTGTGTAGCCGATGATTTTGGCTAGGTCCTGTAGTGTTGCTCGCCCATTCAGCTGGAGTTGTGAAATTATTTTTTGATCGATATCGTCCAAACAGTTAACACCTTAGTTTATTTTATAAACATAAGGTATTAATATGGTTTATGTATTAAACTATTTCTTCATGAAACGGCGAAGCCTATGATGGAACCTGAGAAACAAGTAGAAAAAAGCGAACAATGCGAGCTAAAAGCAAAATCAAGTTCCAAGCTTAATGAGCATAACGAACCAAAGAGAGCCGCATCGGAACAAGAGCAGAGGCTCAAAATGAAAATGAGCAAGATTAAACACAAGATAGCAGTTATAAGCGGCAAAGGAGGGGTCGGCAAGAGCACCGTAACCGTAAATCTTGCCATGGCTTTCGCGTTACAAGGGCATACGAGTAAAGTCGGCGTTCTTGACGCAGATATTCATGGGCCCTGTGTGCCGAAAATGTTAGGCTTAAAAGGACAGAAGCTTATAGGCGGCCCCGCAGGAATGCTTTTTCCGGTTACAGGTCAGCAGGGAATCAAGGTTGTGTCAATGGACTTCTTACTTCCAAATGATGAAGCACCAGTAATTTGGCGTGGACCATTGAAAATGAGGCTTATCCACCAATTCTTATCCGACATTGCATGGGGAGAACTTGACTTCCTGTTCATCGACCTGCCACCTGGGACTGGCGATGAGCCATTAAGCGTTATGCAGTTGATTCCAGATATTGACGGCGTGATAATTGTGACTTTGCCTTCAGAGGTCTCGCAAGCTGTTGTTAAGAAAGCCATCACATTCGCCAAGCAGCTAGGCGTTCCGGTAATAGGTATAATCGAGAACATGAGCGGCTTCGTCTGCCCCGAATGTGGCGCCGAGCTTGACATTTTCAAAGCTGGCGGAGGAAAAAAAATAGCAAAAGATTTGTCGGTTCCGTACTTAGGAAAAATTCCGATAGACCCTGCGATTTGCGTTGACTCTGATCTTGGAACGCCTTTTGTCGCTGAAAACACAGCTTCTCCAACCGTCAAGGCTTTCGCCGAAATAGTCATGAAAATTAAACAATTCTTGGAAGTTACGTAGTGGAGTTGATGTAAATGAAAATATGTGTAACCTCGACTGCAGACAGTTTAGACGCGCAGATAGACCCCCGATTCGGCAGATGCTCCTACCTTGTAATCGTAGATTCTGAAACCATGCAGTTTGAAGCTATTCCAAACACAGCTGCTGGCGCAACAGGCGGCGCAGGAATTCAAGCAGCACAAACAATCGCAAGCAAAGGCGTGAAACGGCTTATAACTGGAAACGTTGGCCCTAACGCTTTCGGGGCGTTGTCAGCTGCTGGCATAGAAATTGTGACAGGCGCCTTTGGAACTGTCAGAGAAGCTGTTGAAAAGTTCAAGAGAGGAGAATTAAAGAAAACTGGTGCATCTACTGTTGGCGGCCATTTTGGCATGGGAGGTAGAGGAGGCGGTCGAGGATTATGGAGACCTTAGCAAACTCAAAGTTGGGGAGCAAAATCAGCCAGAGAATGGAGGTGAGTGATTGCCAAACAGAATAGTAGTCCCTACAATTGGTCAAGAAGGTTTGAACGCTAATTTAGCGCAACATTTCGGAAGAGCACCATACTTCACTGCTGTTGATTTAAACGATAAAGGAAATGTAACAAACGTCAAGACTGTCCCAAACGTTGGCGAGCATGCTGGAGGAAGGGGTCACGCTCACAACAACATATTAGAGTTGCAACCCAACGTTATCATAGTCTATGGCATGGGTCCAAGAGGTTTAAACACTTTCCAAAGCGCTGGGATTGCAGTGCTAAGAGCCAACGCAAATACTGTTAACGAAGTGATCGTAGCCTACAAAGACGATAAACTTCAAGAACTCACAGAAGGTTGCCAGGAATCCCATCACCATTAACGTGGAAGCTGAACGCGGTGACTGTGGTTCTGGAGGTGAAAAGTTGTCAAGGAGACTTTCGGAAGAAGAGCTGAAATTAATGGTGGAGTCAGGTTATTCCAACAAAGCCATCGAGCTCTATGTGAACAACATTAACGTAGGAAAACTGGAGAACCCAAGTGTTGTCACAACCTTTCTCGGTTCATGCGGCGACCTCATAAAACTGTACTTGAAAATTAGCGAAAAAAACATAATAGAAGACGCCAAATTCTACTATTTGGGTTGCCCCGGCTCAGCCTCTTCAGCGTCTGCAATGACTACGCTCTTAAAAGGCAAGACAATTAATCAGGCAAAAAAGCTGACAGGAGACGACATATTAAAGGCGCTTGGAGGTTTGCCAAAGTCGAAGCTTGACTGTACCATGCTTTCAATAAAAACGCTGCGAAAGGCTATTGCCGAGTACGAGAAACTAATGGGTCGCTTAGAAATATAGAGTTTCTGACGTTTTTCATGAATCTTTGAGGGTATGTAGATGATTGTGTCGGTTGCCAGTGGAAAGGGTGGAACTGGAAAGACATCAGTAGCTGTAAATATGGCGCTTTCGATAGGCAATGTTCAACTTCTTGACTGCGACGTTGAGGAGCCGAATGCACACTTACTGTTACATCCCAACATGCATAGCACAGAACCAGTTCACGTTTTGGTTCCCCATATAAACGAAAAGTTATGTTTGTATTGTGGAGAATGTGCCAAGTTCTGCCAATACAATGCGCTATTCGCCAGTCCAGAGAAAATCCTGTTCTTCCCAGAGTTTTGCCACAGCTGCGGCGGATGCACCCTAGCCTGCCCCAGACAGGCTATTACCGAAGAAAAACGCAGAATCGGAGCGTTGAAATTTGGCGCGATCGGAGAGTTGAAACTTGTTTACGGCGAACTGGACATAGGCGAGCCAATGGCTGTTCCACTTATAAAAGCAGTTAAAAA
>Ga0209427_10007703_pt1 | contig 12163 bp, 14 predicted proteins | sample DeeMarSWOR136_30_FD_187465 | JGI IMG/M metagenome (GOLD analysis project Ga0209427, IMG submission 187465) | Marine sediment microbial communities from White Oak River estuary, North Carolina - WOR-1-36_30 (SPAdes) (version 2) | ecosystem: Environmental > Aquatic > Marine > Intertidal zone >... | reverse complement strand
CTTGTTCCACTTTAGGATGTAGCTCGCCTACAATACCCACCTTGTCATCTTCAACGATTATGCTAGCCCCTCTTCCCGGAAATAGAGTTTCATCATCGCTAATATCAAAACTCACTTTCAATCCTAATTGGTTCAGGATATTTTCCACCACCCCTTTGGCATCAAAGAAATCGAGTATCTCTTTGTCAGTATGCCAGGATAATTCCGATCTTGGGCCGCTGAGTACAGCACAGAGCATCTCTTTTTCCTCGGGAAGTTCCCTTTCTACTTGAGATTGCTCTGCTTCGTTTGCAATGGCAGGAGGGTGTTGCGGCAAGAATATCTTGCCAATTTCAAAGAGTCTTATGCCTGCCGACTCAAATTTTTGGTTATGTGTTAATGTGGACAGCAAACCGGCCCGTAAAGTGATACGCAGATATTCTTGCTCCCTCGTCATAGGGTTAGCCACCTTTAACGGCACAGTTTTCAACTTAAGATTTGGGGTAAGATTTTGCAACTTTTTCAGGCTGACCAACGAATAAGTTAATATCTCTTGGAAGCCAAAGCCAGTCAGAATATTGCGCAATTTATCCTTGAAGTCGCTTTGACGGACTACTGGTGACAGTTTTGATTTTTGTGGAGGTAAAGGAGAGCTGAGCCTGGTAATTGGGATTTTTTCATAACCAACGATGCGAACTACTTCCTCCACAAGGTCAGCAGAACATTTAATGTCGCTACGCCAATAAGGACTAGACACCGAAATATGTAAACCTGAATTGCTCTCTTGGCACTCAAAACCCAGAGCTTTTAAGACCTTAATAATTTCATCAATATTAACCTTCAAGCCTGAAAGGCGCTCCACCTCCCGGGTAGTGAGCAATATGGGCTTTGGTGCTGTTTTTCCGGGATAAACATCAATTACACCCTTGGCTGCTCTGCCGCCGGTTAGCTCCAGCATTAATTGAGTGGCACGTTTCAGGGGCAGTAGCGGAAGATTGCTATTAAGCCCTTTGTCAAAACGAATCGAGGCTTCGCTCTGAAGTTGAAGATAACCACAGCCTCGATGAATGGCAACTTGGTCAAAATTTGCTGACTCCAGGAGGATAGTATCAGTTTTGTCTGAAACTTCAGAATCCAGGCCACCCATGATTCCGGCTACAGCGACAGCCTCTTCTTTATCGGCGATAACCAATATATCCGAGTTAAGAGTGCGCTTTGTTCCATCGAGGGAAGTTATGGCTTCACCACTTCCGGCTCTGCGAACGATAATTTGTCCCCCCTTAAGCTTATGATAATCAAAAGCGTGCAGAGGCTGTCCATATTCCAGCATCACATAATTAGTAATATCAACTACGTTGTTAATGGGACGCATTCCATAGCTATTCAGACGATGCTGTAGCCAGCTCGGTGAACGGCCTATCTTAATTCCGGTAATTAAACTAGCACAGTACCTGGGGCATAGGTTTGGCTCGACTATGTCAGCAGAAGCGAAAGAATCTATTGAATCTTCTAATTCATTGTAATGAATTTCGGGCAAATGAAGTGGTTTACCAGTTAAAGCAGCAATCTCTCTTGCAATACCAATTACCGATAAGCAATCCGGGCGGTTAGGTGTTATATCCAAGTCAAAAATTACATCGCCCAGGTGGTCACCGAGAGCGATGCCTGTGGGCGCATCCGGCGGCAATACCAGAATGTCCTCGTGATTCTCAGAAATTCCCAGCTCCTTCTCGGAGCAAACCATGCCTGCGGAAACTACGCCACGAATTTTAGCCGGTTTTAGAGACATAGCTTCTCCGGTGTGACCATTTATAAGCCGGGCTCCGACATGAGCAAAGGGCACCCTCTGACCAATTCTGATATTGGGGGCACCACAAACTATAGTGATTTGCTCAGTGCCCAGGTCGACTGTGGCCAACTTAAGGCGGTCGGCATTAGGATGAGGATTTACAGCTACCACCTCCCCTATCACTATCTTGTCCCATATGTCGCCAATGGTCTGTATGGCTTTGACCTCCAGGCCAGCCATGGTTAATCTTTCAGCTAATTCTAAGGGTGGGAGTTTTATGTCAATATAATCCCTGAGCCATTTGAGAGTAATTTTCATGTTGTTACCTTAAAATTCAGAACTGCCTCAAAAATCTGATATCATTGCTATAAAAGAGGCGGATGTCGTCAATCCCATAGCGCAGCATAGGTATGCGCTCAACTCCCAACCCAAAGGCAAAACCACTGTAAAGCTCGGGGTCAATATCCACCCGTGCCAAGACATCGGGATGCACCATACCTGCACCCAGTATTTCGATCCATCCGCTGTAGCCACACAACCGGCAGCCAGCCCCATCGCAACCTGAACATCCTATGGCCACCTCCACCCCGGGTTCCACAAAAGGAAAATAATCGCAGCGGAAGCGCACTTTTCTTTCCTCACCAAAAAGGCAGCGGCAGAAGTCAAATAAAGTGCCTTTTAAATCAGCCATGGTGATGCCTTTATCTACAGCTAAACCTTCAACCTGATAAAACATCGACTCATGAGTGGCATCAGTCGCTTCATATCTGTAAGCTCGCCCCGGTACTATAACTCTTATTGGCGGACGTTCGCTCTCCATCATCCTGATCTGCATTGGGGAAGTGTGGGTGCGCAAAAGTCTGGCTTTGCCTCCCACATCTGCATCTATCCAAAGGGTAGCAAACATTTCCCGTGCTGGATGGTGCTGAGGAATATTTAGGGCTTCAAAGTTGTAGTAATCCCACTCCACGTCGGGTCCTTCAATTACTTGAAAGCCCATGTTTTTAAAAACATCACAAATTTCATTAAGTATTTGAGTGGTAGGGTGAAGACGACCAGTCGGGAGAGTCCGACCAGGCAAGGTAACATCCAATCTCAGGGATTTCAGAGGAGAGGCTAAAAGGGCCTCCTGAAGTAATTTTTCCTTCTCTTCCAGGCTTAACTCTAAAGCTTTCTTAATTTCGTTAGCTAGTTTGCCAATTTTTGGCCGTTCTTCCAGGGGCAAAGCAGCCAAAGAACGTAGAATTTCAGTTAAAGTGCTTTTCTTCCCTAGGTGACGAATACGCCACAACTCCAGCTCTCGAGAATTATCAACTTTATCTAGCTCATCGAGAGCTTGCGCATGAAGATCTCTGAGTTGCTCCAGCATTGGCTGTCAGGTAATGTTATCCTTATTCAAAACCCTGGAATTCCCAAGCGTAACGTCATTATGAGCGAGATGAGTTAATCTCGGTTACCGAAGCTACTAATGTAGCAAATCCTTCAGGGTCTTTAACTGCCATATCAGCTAACATCTTGCGGTTGATTTCTATATTTGTTTTTTTCAATCCCGCCACAAATTGATTATACGTAAGCCCTTTAGCCCGTGCTGCAGCATTAATGCGAGCAATCCATAGCTTCCTGAAGTCACCTTTTCGTTCACGACGATGGCGATAGGAATAATCTAAGGCATGAAGCATGGACTCGTGAGCAATTCTATAAAGCTTGTGTCTAGCTGCTCGATGTCCCTTAGTCAGCTCAAGTACTTTTTTATGTCGCCTGTGGGTAACTTTTCCGCTTCTGGCTCGTGGCAAGTTCTTCCTCCCTTAAATTTTTTAACATTGTATCTTTCCTTCTAGCAATAAAAGCAACTAGCAGCAGTGCAATGCCAATAAATAGAAAAATGAATCCCGGTATGCCAGGCGTTTTGTCTATTTGGAAAACAACAGTACTAACAAAGAGGGCTAAGACTACCCCAGCTATGATAGAGCCAGCACTTAAAAATCCCCAATCGGGAGGATCCAACGGCCCTGGTTTTTCGGGCTGATATAGCCCTTTCTCAATTGAGGCTCTAGCTCTCTTGTATTGAGTCCAGATTGCCAGCAAAGCTATTCCACAACCAAAGGCTATGCCAAAAATGGGAATTAAAATATCTGGCATTTCTCCTCCTTTACACTATTTATAGGGTAAAAGCCTCCTTACTCTCTTCTTATCCGCTGAGGAGGTCTTGAGCATTTTATCGTAGAGGCGCTTAGTTCTAGGAGCCTTTTTCCGTCTAAAGTGGCTTTTGCCGCATTTAGTACGCATGAGCTTGCCACTACCTGTTACATGAAAGCGGCTCTCTGCTCCTTTATGAGTTTTAAGTTTTGGCATCTGCTTCTGTCTCCTTAGTCTTTTTAAGAGAAACCGGGGATAAGACCAGGGCTATACTCCTATGGTTATTAACGGAGCTGCTTACCACAGCTATATCCTTCGATGCTTCAGCTACTTCACGCAGCACCTTCCAACCTAGTTCAGGATAAACAACTTCACGTCCTCTAAATCTCAACACTAACTTTACTTTATTGCCCTGCTCCAGTAATTTCTTTGTCGTTCTAATTTTTGCCTGTAAATCATGCTCCTCTATTTTTGGTCTTAAACGAACCTCCTTGAGCGAGCCAACTTTTTGACTCCTCTTGGCTCTGCGCTCCTTTTTAGATTGTTCATACTTATATTTGCCATAGTCTAGAAGTCGGCACACTGGCGGATTCGCTACTGCTACCAGCACTAAATCAAGGCCGCGCTCACGAGCAGCTTGTAATGCTTTTTGCAGAGGAACTACGCCAAACTGCTTCCCGTCTTCTCCTATGAGGCGAACTTCTCTAGCTCTGATTCTCTCGTTAACTGGTAAGTCTTTAATTATGCCTTTTCTACCTCCTGGAGTAGTATTTAAGACCTAGCCTCTATAGCTGCTCTTATTCTCTTCTTAACTTCTGTCAAAGCTTCTACACCCAGATCCTCGCCACTTCTTAAACGAACTGATATACTGGATGCAGCCATTTCTTTATCACCGACTATAAGCATATACGGCACTTTCTCCAGTTGAGCCTCTCTTATTTTCAAATTCATCCTCTCAGAGCGGTCGTCAACCCAAACTCGGATACCATCATTTTTAAAACTGCTTGCTATCTTATGTGTATAGCTAACATGGCGGTCTGCTATGGGGATTATTAGTGCTTGAACCGGCGATAACCATACCGGGAAGGCACCGCCATAATGCTCTGTAAGACAAGCCAAAAAACGCTCCATACTACCCAAAACTGTGCGATGTATCATCGCCACATTATGTTCCAAGCCATCTTCACCAATATAGCAGACATTAAAGCGTTGTGGCAAATTGAAATCGACCTGGATGGTAGGACCTTGCCAAACATGCCCTAAAGCGTCTTTGAGTTTAATATCAATTTTAGGTCCGTAGAAAACCCCCTCGCCGGGATCTATTTCATAATGCAAGTCCAGTTTCTCTAGAACGTGTTTCAAAGATCCTGTGGCCTCCTCCCACATTGAAACTGTGCCAGCATACTTCTCGGGACGAGTTGATAACAACAACTCATACTCATCGAAGCCAAAGCTTGACATCATGAATTGTGCCAACTTCAGAACCTCCAGCACTTCCTCTTCAATCTGATCAGGTCGGCAGAAAATGTGAGCATCATCTTGAGTAAATCCCCTGACCCTGGCAAGACCATATAGTACACCGGTTCGCTCATATCTATATACTGTGCCCAATTCGGCATATCTCAGTGGCAAATTCCGGTAGCTGCGCAATTTGTTTTTATATATCAGAATATGTCCTATACAATTCATTGGCTTCAGCATATATTGCTGCCCTTCAATTTCCATCGGTGAGAACAGATAATCTCGATAAAATTCCCAATGCCCACTAGTTTTCCATAAATCTAGCTTAGCAATGTGGGGAGTGTAAACGATATCATAGCCTCGCTTGCTGTGCTCTGCTTTCCAGAAGTCCTCGATAACTTGTCGAATCAAAGCACCTCTGGGGTGCCAACAAATTAGACCTGGACCAATCTCTTCGTGAATACTGAAGAGGTCAAGTTCTTTGCCTAGCTTCCTATGGTCGCGTCTAGTGGCTTCAGCTTGTCGTGACAAATAATCATTAAGCTCCTCGTGGCTTTCAAAAGACACACCATAAATTCTTTGCAGCATGGGCCGTTTTTCATCACCACGCCAGTATGCTCCAGCTACATGGGTAAGTTTAAATGCCTTTACCTCACCAGTAGAAGCTAGATGAGGACCACGGCATAAATCGTTGAAAGAACCTTGCTGATAGATAGTTACACTGCTATCGGGAATCTCGTCAATTAACTCCAATTTGTAGGGCTGGGCAGCAAAAAGCTCACGCGCTTTATCTTTGCTTATCTCATCTGTAACAAATGGTAAATTTCGACTAATAATCGCCCTCATCTCATTCTCGATTGTAGGCAAATCTTCCGGTGTTAATGGGCGTGGCAACTCAAAGTCATAATAAAAGCCGTCTTTAATTGTCGGCCCGATGCCAAATTTGGCATCGGGGAAAAGGGACTGTACTGCTTCAGCCATGATATGAGATGCGGAGTGTCGCATCCGTTCCAGGTAATCATTCCGTTTTTTCGATCTCATCCCGAATCCTTCATTATGAATCCAGAAGTCAACTATGATTCCATTAAAAAATGGGCAGTACTGGACTTGAACCAGTGACCTCTGCGATGTCAACGCAGCGCTCTAACCACTGAGCTAACCGCCCGTTGGGTGATTATAGCAAACATGACTAAACAGGACAAAGCTTTAATAAGATCGAAAAAATAGCAGATTACTTGTCATTGAACGACTTAGAAATTAAACATTGATAAAGTAGAATGTCGGCTGTGTCTATTCTTTACCTCGCAGCCTAACACCGCTGGTGATATTGACCTGTATAGTTTGACCACAATTAGGGCAGGTCAACTCCATAACAAGAGGCCTTCCCATCACTCTTTCTACGAGTGATGTTACTATAGAATCCATGTTATCCAGCCTCTCATCTAACATATCGAGACGCTTAGCTAACTGCCCTATATCCAGTTCCCGGTTGACTTGTTTGCTTGGATCAGCTTTATCTTGTGAAACCAATTTATAGACTCTTCTCTGCAACGCCCAATGATTCTAACTCAGCTTTATCTTCTTTCATCAACTTGTCTATTTGTTCAGAGACGGTGCGTTCCAAATACTTACGAAAGGCTTCTCTTGCTGCTGGAGATGATCTTACTGCCTCCTTCACTCTCTGCCATTCATCCGCGATTACTTCGTTCATTTGTTCAACACTTATTGGCTTTTTCCCTTGCCATAAGTCTTCTATTCTATCCAAAACCCTGCTTGTCATAGCCCTCTTAATGCGGTCGAAAGAAAGTATCTCCTCCATAGTATATGGTTGCCCTGCTTGTTTCTCAGTCATGGTTTACCACCTCCAATCAGATTTCTTTGACTTACTATCATACGTCTAGCGGCGAGACTTGTCAAGGTATTGTGCTGGCTGACCACATAGGCAACACTGGGCTACGGGTTTTAGCAAGTTCCTTTTCAATATACTCCACCGTTCTGAGATAGGCAAGAGACTGGTGCAGGCAGTTGAAGTTATATTCTATCAACCATTCGGTTGGCCGGTGATTGAGCTCTTCAGGGGCTGAAGACAGATTGAAGTTGTAAGGCTATTCATACTATAAGGTCTCATTGAATCTCTCTGTCTCGGGGTTATCCTTAGGGGTTTTGACTCTTGAGAAGTACCTTTGAATATCTAACTTGGCGGTAGCTCTTTCAAACTTCCAGGCACATTCACTTCCATTATTTGTTTGTAGGTTTGCAATAGGCTGATTAACCAAGTAGCGGAGACGAAAGAGAACATCGGCTGCATACCTTGAACTCTTGTTTTTATATATCCTGGCATACCCTAACTTGCTAACGTGGTCCACCGCGGTCAGGATATAACTTTTCAAGTCGTTCCAGTAGATAACAATGATATCATATGAAAGAGGAAACAAGTTCTCCCTTCCTTCACTAGCCGGGGTAATCCTCTTCTTCGGTTTCTGGCGGGCTCTGACCCTCTTTTTGACAGTCTTCTATGTTGATTTTTAATTAGCAAAAGTTTATGATATCTGCATAAAAGGAGGTATTAGGAGATGGAAGAAGTAGAAATTGGTAAGGTAACGGATTTTTTTGCTAAGCCTGTAGTAGCTGGCATAACATTAAATGGCACGTTGAAAATAGGCGATAAAATCCATATCAAGGGTAGCACTACAGATATGGATTTTACTGTAGAATCCTTGCAAATTGAGCGCGTCAATATTACCGAGGGCAAACCTGGCGATCTTATAGGTGTAAAAGTCCCCGATAGAGTAAGGCGAGGGGACAAGGTTTATAAAGTCATTGAATAGCCTTAAGCAGGTTTGCCATTTCAATGGCGCTTACTGCAGCAGCAAAGCCTTTATTTCCCTCCTTAGCTCCCGCTCTCTGGATAGCCTGCTCCAAAGTATCCGCTGTAATTATGCCTTGTATTAGTGGCAGGCCAGTATCCAAACTCACCTTGCCAATTCCTCTATTTACCTCGGAGGCAACATACTCAGAATGAGGAGTACCGCCACGAATCACTGCGCCAAGACATATAATACCATCGTACTTATTACTCAGTGCTAATTTTTTACTAATAATCGGTATCTCCAGACATCCTGGGGTCCAGACAATATCAATGTCACTCTCAGCGACACCATGGCGTAACAAAGCATCTCTTGCTCCTTCAAGCAGTTTCGTAGTTATTAGCTCATTAAAGCGCGAAACAACCATGGCAAATTTGAGTCCTTTACCTATCAAGATACCTTCATAATGCTTAGCCATTATTTATCCTCCTGTATACCTAGAATATGTCCTAACTTTTTTTGCTTGGTTTCTAAATAACGGATATTATAAGGAGTAGGTGGGGCTATCAAGGGAACTGTCTCTACTATTTTAATTCCATAGCTTTCCAACCCAATTACTTTCTTGGGGTTATTGGTAAGCAATCTAATATTATGTAAATTTAAATCGGCTAGAATCTGGGCGCCCACTCCATAATCTCTCAAATCTGGAGAAAAACCTAAAGCTATATTAGCCTCCACAGTATCCATTCCTTGGTCCTGAAGAGCATAGGCGCAAAGTTTGTTGTGAAATCCGATTCCTCTCCCTTCCTGCCTCATATAAAGAAAAACCCCTCGTTCTTCTTTGGCTATACTTTGTAAAGCCATCTCGACTTGGATCCCACAATCGCATCTTAAACTACCGAAGACATCTCCAGTCAGGCATTCACTGTGAACACGTACCAGCACAGGCTCATCCCGATTCCATCGGGATATATCACCCTTAACTAGGGCGATATGTTCAGCCGTGTCAACAGCGCTTTTATAAGCCACGGCTGTAAATTCGCCATATATAGTAGGTAACTTAGCCTCGGTTACTCTGTGCACAAGTTTTTCATGGCGAAGACGGTAGGCAATCAAATCAGCAATGGTTACAATCTTCAAATTAAACTTGGAAGCCATAGCCTCGAGCTGAGGCAAACGAGCCATATTGCCATCTTCATCCATAATCTCACATATAACACCAGCAGGATATAGTCCACCTAACTTAGTCAGGTCAACAATAGCCTCGGTGTGTCCTGCTCGTACCAAAACCCCACCCTCCTTGGCTCGAATAGGAAATATATGCCCTGGCTGAGCCAAGTCTCCCGCCTTGGTGTTAGGATCAAGCATCGTTATTATAGTCTGGGCTCGATCAAAGGCAGAGATGCCGGTAGTGACTTTGTGTTTTGCCTCGACAGAAACTGTAAAGGCAGTGGAGTAGCGTGAGGTGTTATTGGTGACCATTAATGGTATTCCCAACTCGTCAAGCCTTTGACCAATAATAGGAAGACAAATCAATCCTCGACCATGCTTAGCCATAAAATTTATTGCCTCAGGAGTGATCTTCTGAGCGGCCATGGCTAGGTCTCCTTCATTTTCTCGTGACTCGTCATCAACGAGAATAATAAATTTGCCTGCCTTTATATCTTCAATTGCCTCTGGAATGCTAGCCAGCATCGATGGCATCGTGTGTCCCTCCGATAAATCCATATTCCCTAAGAAATTCAAGGTTAAAACTCTGTATTTTTCGCTCCTTAAGACCCTCAACGTATTTAGCCATGACATCTGCCTCTAGATTGACTGCGTCTCCGGGTCTTTTTTTCCCTAACGTAGTATGTTCCATAGTGTAAGTGACTAGAGATACAACGAAGGAGGAGTCATCAAGGTCCACAATAGTAAGACTAACACCATCAACAGTGATAAAGCCTTTATTCATTATGTAAGGTCTTAGTTTAGCTGGAGTTGAAATTCTAATAATACGGGCGGTTTCTTCGCTAGTTACATCCATTACTTCTCCCGTATCATCAACATGGCCCAATACAAAATGGCCACCAAGGCGTCCCCCCACTACTAATGCTCTTTCCAAATTTACTTGGTCGTTATAATGAAGCCTACCAAGATTAGTGCGGCGCAACGTCTCAGGCATCACATTAACACTAAAGTCGTGATTTTCCACGGAGACAACAGTTAAGCAAACGCCATTAACCGCTATGCTATCGCCCACTTTTATCTCCTCAAGCACCTTATTGGCTTTGACGGCCAATCGATCATGGCTTGCTTCCTTAACTACACCAATCTCCTCTACTATGCCAGTGAACATGTTATGCCCCTTAAAACTCCCGCTTCTTAGGGTAATTATCTCTCCACGTATCCACTAACTAATATATCATCGCCAAGATTCTTGGTGTCAATTCGACTAAGGCGCAGTGCCTTGGCCATATTGTCAACACCATTCCCCCCTATACTTACAGCTTCACAGCCGCCAATAATAACTGGTGAAATGAAAGCTAACACTTTATCCACTAAGTGGTGATCAAAAAGTGAACCCAGAAGTTTGCCGCCTCCCTCTACCAAGACAGTGACAATCTCCCGCTTCCCCAACACCTTTAATAACTCCACGATATCTATCGAGCCCTCCCTGGCTGGTAACTCCAGCACTTCGGCGCCCAATTGTATAAATTTTTTCTTCTTTTGCGGATCGAGAGGTGCTACTACAGCAAGTATAACCTCTCCTGGTGGCTCAAAAATATGCGCATTCAATGGTACTCTTCCTCTACTATCAACAACAAGGCGTCGGGGCTGCATTTTCCCTGTGCCACTTTTACCACCACATCCTTTAGCAGTAAGGTGAGGATTATCAGCAACAATAGTATTCACGCCTACCATTATAGCGTCAACAGTATGACGCAAAGCATGTGCATACTTCCTCGCCTCGTCATTGGTTATCCATTTAGAATCACCAGCTTTAGTAGCAATCTTGCCGTCAAGGCTCATGGCAAATTTGGCCACGACAAATGGTGAACCTGTGGTAATGTGTTTAATATAAGCTTCATTTATTTCATAAGCTTTTTGCTGACACATACCCATATAGGTCTTTATGCCTCGTTCATTTAGCCTGCCTACCCCGCGCCCTGAAACCATCGGGTTAGGATCGCGCAAGGCTATATAGACTTCTGAAATGCCAGCATCGCTTATAGCTTGAGTGCAGGGTGGGGTGCGTCCATAATGTGCGCAAGGTTCCAGAGTAACATACATAGTAGCGCCCCGCGCCTTATCGCCGGCTTGACGAAGTGCCATGATTTCCGCATGCTCCGAGCCGGCTGGTTGAGTATACCCCATGCCGACAATCAGTCCATCTTTAACAACTACTGCCCCTACTGCTGGATTAGGGCTTGTATATCCCATAGCTAATCTAGCCAGAGATAGAGCGCATTCCATATAATGCTGGAAGGGCATTACTATCTACCTCTCATGGATAAATCCCTTGTCAAGGGCTGCTAGGTGTAGATTCACTTTGCTCTTAGTATTTGCTACTTGAATCACTAGAACCATATGAGTTCCCACCATATAACTTTCCATACGGTAAAGTCAAGTTTGACAAAGATACTTGTCCATTGCCATTCTAATAATACAGGGTAATTGACAATTTGCCAAACTGAGTAATGTATGGATATGATGCTCCTTTACCGTCCTCAGTAGTGATTGTAACAACAGCTTGAGTGAAGTGCAAAAAAGCAAATGTAAATGGAGATATTGCTGTTCTTCATTGCATAATCTATACTGTAGAAATGAAAAGGACCTTTGAAATCATTGACCATGTTGCTGATGTTGGCATCGTCGCATATGGTACAGATGCCGAAGAACTCTTTTCCAATGCTGCTCTGGCTCTGTTTAGTCTGATCACTGAACCCGAAAGCATTGAGGAGAAATTACACCTTAGTTTGGAAGTGAGAAGCGAGAGCAGGGATAGCTT
>Ga0209427_10007701_pt1 | contig 12164 bp, 13 predicted proteins | sample DeeMarSWOR136_30_FD_187465 | JGI IMG/M metagenome (GOLD analysis project Ga0209427, IMG submission 187465) | Marine sediment microbial communities from White Oak River estuary, North Carolina - WOR-1-36_30 (SPAdes) (version 2) | ecosystem: Environmental > Aquatic > Marine > Intertidal zone >... | reverse complement strand
ACTTCCCTTTTTTTTTATTTCTTTATTTTTTAATTCTTTTTTTAGACATATTTTTTTAAAATTAACCCATTTTCATATAATACATAAGAGCTATGAATAAAAAAGATTTAAGGGATATTAAGATGGCGCCCACAGCGGGATTTGAACCCGCGTCGCAGGAGTGACAGTCCCGAATGCTAGACCGGGCTACACTATGTGGGCTTGTTTATTATTTTACGTGTATCATAAATAATTAGTTATATACGCAATGAAATAAATTAAAATATAAAAATTTTATTCTCAAAAGCTTGTTTTTCATCCAATAGAAAGATTTATATGGTTTAAAAGCGATTTAATTATAAGGAATATCTAGGTATAATAATATAATATATTTGAATTGGTATTAGGTGTATATACCATGCTTAATTCGAAGAGTTTCAATTCAGCTCTCACCGACTTAGTAAATCGTGATGAAGAGTTAATCGTAATTTTAGATAAATTCATCAAATTCGTAGTTGATAAATTCATAAATACTGAAGATTTACGAGAAGAAATAATAGATTATAATGATATATACCAGATTACTATTACTGACTTAAATTTTAGTTTTTGGTTAAATTTGTCAAATAATTCAATGATTTACAAAAAAGGGTTTAACAGAAATACATCTTTTAAAATTAAATACACAAAAGATATATTAATCAAAATTTTAAAACGTGAAGTGTACGGAACTGATGCTTTTATGAGAGGATTAATAAAAGTTGATGGAGATCTCTCTCAAGGTTTAAGATTTATAAAATTATTTCGTATGTTCCTATTATATCTAGATAATGGTTTCAAGGAAATGAAATAATTGTATTTTAGCTTTTTTTCTTATAATAAATTCAAGAATAAGTACTTAGTTTTATTATAATTAAATAAAAAGGTTTTTTAGAAATAATGAATGAAAGTAATTAAGCCCACAAGTTTTTACCCTTAATTTTAGGGCCTGTAATCTAGTCTGGATAGTTTTTTTCGGCTTCATCGAAGAAAGTCTTAGGTACCCGGCTTCGGACTGGGATTTTTTGTGGATATCATTGTTCCACTGAACCCAAAGTCGCAGGTTCGAATCCTGCCAGGCCCAATCTTGCTTTTTATATAATTTAACAATATAAAAAGCACCTTTATGTCTTATTTCAGATTGTACAAGAATGAGTCCGTTAGGTAATTCAGTATAATCTTTTGAAATATATAGTCCCCGCCTAAAACCTTTTAAAGCAAGTATTTTTAATAACTTAGAGTTACTACAACATTTTTAATAGAAATCTTAAATTTTACCTAAAATTATAAATAAGCATACCATTAAATTATATCACAATGACTGCAACTCTTGAAGATGATTTAGTTCTTGACTCCTTAATCAAAGAATTTGGAGAGTTAGGATTATATTTCATTATAATTACTTCTGAAAATGGAGCTGTAATTAAATCCTACATTAATAAAGAATTTAATAAATCTTCAATAGGTTTGAATATGTCGCAATTATATGAATTAGCGGAAGAAATTACTTCGGAAATAGGAATCCATAGTCCAGATTTTAACTTAATTCATGCAAGCAACTATTATATATTTTCAATTAAATTTATGGGCAAAATTATTATAACATTATTAGATGATCAATTAGATTTTTCTAAAATTTTTGACATTATAAATAAATGTGTTAAAACAAACTAATTAAGAATTATAACTTATCCTCTTTATTTTGTTTTTAAGCATTAAAAGGTGCTAAACACATAAAAAACAATCTAAATATTTATAAAATTTACATGCTAATAACCAATCATCTATTAATGTTATATAAATAAAATATATGATTGAATTAAAGTGAAATACGAAAGAAATCAATATTCTGAAGGTTTCTCTATTTGTGCGTTAATTATTGCTGGTTTCTTCTTATATTGGGGGATTTCTTCAATTATTTCATGGAATGCATGGACATGGTGGGGTTTTATCTCAACTGGAATTGGAATAGCAATTTTGTTAAGTCAAATTTTTGCATTAACTAATAGAAGTAAACTAAGAAATGTTGTTTTAAGAGAGTTTAAAGAAAATCCAGAAGCAACTTTAGAAGATATCAGTAGAAATACGGGAATTTCAAGAAAAGATATTCAGGCAATCATTCTAGATTTAAAATCTTCGGGTCAATTAATAGGAAAGTTTGATTCAACTACAGGACAAATTAAACATTTATCAATACCAGATAAAGAATACATTTCAGAAGAACGAGCTAAATTTTGTTCTAATTGCGGAACTCTGATAACAAAAGAAACAGCACAATATTGTGCATACTGCGGAGCGCAAATTCAATTAATTTAAACTTTTTTCTTCTTGTTCTTTAATATGGTATAAAGAACCTTAATTTTATATATTAATCAGTTTTAAGATTCTATAAAGAAAAAAAAATAGGATTTTAAGGAGGATAACGTAGTTCATAGATGCTTTTTCCTCCATTTAAAGGTCCTTTAATATATGGTTCAATTTTTTTAGGATCTCTTTGAGTAATTCCTTCTATAGGAGGTAATTTTCCTGGTGGAAATGTTTTTAATATATCTTGAACCAATTTTTCTAAGTAATCTAGAAATGCTTCTATACCAGGTTTTCCTTTTTCAAACGTTGCTTTGCTTGGACACCCAACATGACCCTCAGGGTAAGCATAAACTTCAATAGGGCCAAATCCCACTTGTCCATACCATTTAATGGGTCGTTGGTAAATATTTCCTGCTTTGTCTACATGTCCTTCTGGCATCCAACCTATTGGAGTATTATCTTCACATTCATCTATTTTTTTCAACATCTCAGGGAAAAGAGTCATTGAAAAAGATGTTTCAGCTTCATCTGCATGAATAAATGGTGTTTCAAATGGACCACCATGTTCCTGATCCATACAATGCTGAGGAATTGCATGATACCAATTAACATTACATACAACCATGGGTAATTGATAATTTTTTGCAAATTCATGTATCGCGCTAGGAATGACATATTCTTGACCATGCCCGTTCAATAATATCATTTTTCTAAAACCCATATTCCAGCATCCCGCCATTATTGATCTTAATAAAGATTTAAAGGTTTCTTCTGGAACTATAATAGTTCCTGGCATTCCTACATGATGATAAGGATGTGAACCATACCAAGTTGGTTGAGCAACAGTGCAGCCAGTTTTTTGTGCTATTAATTCTGCCATTCGAGTTACTAAGAATGTGTCCTCTCCTATACAAGCAGCGGGTCCATGATTTTCAGTAGAACCACAAGGAATGATAATAACATCATTTTTTTTCACTCTGTCATTTATTTCAGCAATTGACATTGTTTGAAGGTAAATACCACTTGGTTTATCCATGTGTCCTTCCTTAGGTGGTAATTCCCATTTTGTCATTTTTTCTCACTTTAGATAGTTTATATTAGAAAATGATTCATAAGTTAAAATTTTTAAAGTTGCCAAGAAATATTTTTTTTTTACTGAAAGTAAGAATAGCACAGATATAAGAAATTTTTTTACTACTTTTTCCTGTTTTAAATTACATTAACTTAATATTATTATATTAGTAAATAACTATACTAATCATATTGCTTTAAATAAGTAAGGAAATTCATATGAAACTAAGTATAGTTTCTAATTTAAAAGAAACTAAACGGACTCAAGAGAAAATTATAAGGGATTTCTCAGAATTATGCAAATTATTAAAACCTTTAGGCTATGATGGAATTGAATTGTCTCTTCTTGAACCAGAGAAAATAGACATAAAGAAAATAAATGAAATTAAAGATTCTTATAATTTTGAGATCCCTGCTATTGGAACTGGTAGTACGTATATTCGCTTTGGGTATTCATTAGGACATCAAAATGAGCAAATTAGAAATAATGCCATTAAAAGAATGCAGAAGTATATAGAGTTTGCTCGCGAGACAGAATCAAGAGTTATTATAGGGTTGATTAGAGGTCGTTATAAATATGGTAGCAATTCTAAAAAGGAAAGATTGAATATAATCTCCTCTTTAAAAGAATGTTGTTGGATTGCACAAAATAATAAAGTAGAACTTGTTTTTGAGCCTATAAATCAATTTGAGATTGATTCATTCAACACAATTTCTCAATCTCTAGAATTATTAAAGGAAATTGATTCAGATAATTTAAAATTACTAATTGATTCTTTTCATACATATTTAGAAGAGGATCCTGATTTTATATGGGAAGATCTAAAAGAGATCGTTCATCTTGTGGGTCATCTTCATTTGGCAGACACAAATAGGAAAGCTCCTGGCACAGGACATTTTGATTTCAAAACATTTTTAAATATATTTGAAAAAAAAGGTTACAAGGGATTTGCTTCAATTGAAACCATAATGAAACCTTCTTTTGAAATAGTAGCAAAAAAATCTTCTGAATATTTAGGATTAATAATTTAAATATTAACGTTGTATAAAAAAAAGAAAAGGTTGATTTAGTTAATTATTTAACTTCTATCTTTTTCTTTTCTAGTTTTTCAGGTTCTTTCTTAGGAATGGTTATTTTTAAGAGTCCCCTGTCTAACTTTGCATCAATCGCTTCACTATCGATATTTTCTGGCAAACTAAACGCTCTATAATAGCTTGCTGAACTAAATTCTCTCCTTACAAAACCTTTCTTCTCTTTTTTTTTCTCTTGTTTTTGCTCTCCTTTAATTTCTAGCATACCATCGTGAAAAGTAATAGTAAGATCTCCCTTATCTAATCCAGGTAGTTCAGCAGTTATATTATATGACTTCTCTTCTTCAACTATATTTGATAAAGGGGTTCTATAGAACGGTAGTTCTTCCCATTTCATGGGCTCATAACGTCTTCTACTAAAAGGCCAAAAACTCTCATCGAAACTTCTCCACAAATTATCAAACATTCTATCCATTTCTTGGAATAATGAAAAGGGGCTCTCTCTTCTTATAGCAAGTTCTCGACTTTTCTTTTCATTTTTATCTGTCTTTATATCTTTGTCTTTTTTAATATCGATCTTTTTTTCATCAGACATATTTTACACCTCATTCTTAATAATTTTAATTTTAAATTCTTATTTGAGTTAATATTCAATGTATGTCAATCCTTAATTGACAACACTTAATTAATAATAATTACATTACATATTTAAATTTTTCACAAAAATTTGAAATTTTTAAAACTCAATAAAATTAAAGTAACCAATAAAAAAAAGAAGAATAACTAAAAAATTTTAAAATTTATTTAATTTCAATTACTTTCTTTGTACTTATTTCTGCTGATTTTTTAGGAATCTTCAGATATAGTACTCCATTTTTAAAACTCGCATCAATATCTTCTGGAAGTATATCTTCAGGTAATTGAAAGCATCGAAAAAAGTTGTCAGTTCGAATTTCTCTCCTTAAATATATGCCCTTTATGTCATTATATTTTTCTTTTTTCTTGTCTTTTTCTTTTTTTTCGTCTTTTTTTTCTTTCTTTTCCTTCTCTTTTTTCTCTTCTTTTTTTTCTTTATCTTTAATTGACTTTTCTCCTCGTATTTCTAAAAGGCCTTTTTGCAGAGAAATTTGGACATTCTTTTTATCTAGTCCAGGCAATTCCATTTGTATATAATATAATTCTTCAGTTTCTATAATATTAGACAATGGATCTCTGTAAAAGGGTTCATCTTGCTTAATATCTAAAGATTCTGAATCTTCAACTTTAAAATTACAAGCTTTATTTCTTTTATTAGTGGCTTCTTCTTCTTTTTTTTTATTTTCAAAAATTTCTTTCTCAATCTCAAAATCTTCTTTTGCTGTAATATCTGCTTCCTTTTCTTGATTTTCACTCATATTATCCAGCATCTATTTTTTATTATTTTTAGATAAAAAAAGTAGATGAGAATGATATAAAAAAGTTATGATTGATTAATGTCTTATTATTTCAATTAATTTTGATTGAAATCTTGCAGTGTTCCTTATCAGTTTGTAGAAGTTTAAGATACTTAGGAACCTCTTCTAGTAAAATTTCTTTTGTTATCATAGGAGTTATATCCATTCCTGCAGCCATACTACTAATGACATTTGGAAAATTACCATGCCCGGAATGACCTTGAGCTCCAACTAAACGAGCTCTCTTTACTTGGAAAAATTCACCACAAATGGGCATTCTTTGCTCTGCTCTCGCTACTATGACTACAGTACTATTAACTGCTTTACATTCCCAAATTGCATTTTGTATATCATCAGTAACTATATCTGGTAAACCAGTAGCTTCAAGATAAATGGCTGCTCCCTCATTATCTGTATATTTTTTAACATATTCTACAAAATCTTCCTTAAGAGGATTAATTACATAATCTGCACCCATCTCCTTGGCTAATGAAGCTCTACTTTTTTCCGGTTCAGAAACGATACATACAGCTGCCCCTGCAGTTTTTAATACTTTTACGGCAGCTAATCCAATAGGGCCAGCTCCTAATATAACTGCATTTTCTCCTGGTCTAATTCCGCCACCCCTCTCAATTACAGCATTATATGCTACTGATGTTGGTTCTACTAAACTTCCTATTTTGAAAACATCATCATACTTATTTTCCAGTTTTTTTAGACTCCAACATAATTTTGCTGGAACATTAATGTATTCAGCATAAGCACCATCTATAGAAAAACCAATCTCTTGCAATCTTTCACAATGATTTGGATAACCATCGCAACAAGGTTTGCATTCGCCACACCAAACCATTTCTTCAACTGTCACTGGTTCTCCAATTTGATAAAGCTTGCCAGTTCTTTTATTAAAAGCTTTACTTCCAACCTCAACAATTTCACCCGCAAACTCATGCCCAAGAGTTACAGGGAAAGCAGTTAAACCAGGGTAATATATATATCCATCTTCGTAGGTTTGTGCCATATGTACATCAGATCCGCAGATTCCACATCTCTTAACTTTAATAAGTACTTCATCTGGTTCAATTTTTGGTATTTCTTTTTCAACTAGGTTAACTGTTGGATACCTCCATACTTGTGATCCTAAATACGTTAACTTACCTTCAACATCCTTAGATCCAAGTTTAAAATTAGGTTTTGGATCCCATTTCGCGAATAATTCAATACTATTCATTTCTATTTCCCAAAATCCAATTTTTTTTTTCTAAATTTTATAGTCTACCTATAAAATAAAGTTTTATTAATCCTACTTCTAAATTAAAAATTACTAAAAAAAAAGGAAAATTATTTTTAATTTGATTTTTCTTTTAGAAAGAAAGCTATGACTAACACAGCTAAAAGAAAAATTGATTCTAATAATAATGTTGGAAAATAGTCTCCTAATGGTGTGGTAAATCCTTCAAAAAAGAGTATAAAAATGATTCCTCCAACTTGACCAATCATCATTAACATCCCATTTGAAGTAGCTTCTGGAATAGGTTTTGTTAAGTCTACAGCATATTCTAAAGCAACTGGACCCGCAGAAAGGATTCCATAACCTAAAAGAAAGCTAAATAAATATAAGATTATTGGATCCGCAGAAAAAGTGATTATAAACAAAGAAGTAGTCGCTACCAGAATTGAAATAATCAATAATATTTTCCGCTTTTTATATTTGTCAGATAAAAAGGACATTATAACACAACCAATTATTCCTCCTATTAACATTAATCCTCCAAGTAAACCAGCATCAGTAGCATCAAATCCTCTTGGTGTTACAATCAGTTCGATATATGACGTAACAAAATTAAAAATTCCTAAGCCAAAGAAAAAGGTTATGAATAAAATTATAAAATATTTATTCAAAAATAATTGCCGTAAACCTGTACCCATTAATACTCTCTCCCCTGAAATTTCTGTAGATGGAGGAGTTGGAGGTTTATTCTTCGCAAAAATAACAAAGAGTGCTCCAGAAATTACTGCCAATATTCCATATATTAAAAGCATTATTGAGATGTTGAACGCTTCATAAATGAAAGGTGTTATTAATATTCCCAACATTATACCAATAAATTGAGAAATCATAGATAAACCTGTTGCAGAGGTTCTTTCTGATTCTGGAAACCAATTTGCTGAAAGCCTAGTAATACTATTGAGAACAAAAGGCTGGCCAACCGCAATTCCTATCTGAAAAATTAAAACTAATAAATAATCACCACCAGCAAAATATCTTAATAAACCAAAAATTCCAGCGAGTACTGCACCAATCCCAGCACCAATTCTAAAATCATACTTATCAATAATCCATGAAGCTAAGAATGTAACTGGTATATACGCAATCATGAATACTAAAGATAATAAAAGAATGTCCAGTTCTGCCACTCCATAAAATACTGCGGCCTCAATTGTTATTGAAGCAAAACTTATCCATAAAATTTGCAATACAAGATTTGCAAACATAAATAATAAGAGAACTATCCATCGAAATCCATAAACTTGCATCTTTGTTTCACTCATTAACCTAACACTTTTATTGTTTATTAATAAAATTTTAATTAATTAATTCAATTTAGACTTAAATAAATATAAACCTATTATTCTGAATTAAAAATTTTTAATTATTATAAAATTAAATAAATAAAAGAGGCTTTAGTGAAATATTTTGGTAAATAAATGGACTGTTGGAGTAATCGGAGCAGGTAGGATTGGTAAAATACATATTGAAAATTTATTACATAAAATTCCTAATGTTAATCTAAAAATTGTAGCTGATATAGAAGTAAGTAATAATTTAAAACAATGGGCGACGGAAATTGGAGTACCAAAAATCACTTCAGATGTATATGAAATTATAAATAATCCCAATATTGATGTAATAGTAATTTGTTCACCTACAGACACTCACGCAAAATTTATTCAAGAAGCTGCTAATGTGGGAAAAAATGTTTTTTGTGAAAAGCCTATAGATACAGACATTAAGCGGATTAAAAAAACACTCTCAATCGTAAAGGAAACGAGTACTAAACTCATGGTGGGGTTTAACCGTCGTTTTGATCGTAATTTTATGAGATGTCATGAATCAGTTGCTTCTGGACAAATTGGTGAACCTCAAATTGTGAAAATTACTTCTCGAGACCCTACTCCCCCTCCATTGGCTTATATAAAGATTTCAGGAGGAATTTTTCTTGATATGACAATTCATGATTGGGACATGGCAAGATTCCAAGCTGGAAGTGAAGTAGAGGAAGTCTATGCAACTGGAGCTGTACTTATTGATCCTAAAATTGGGAAGGCAGGAGATATAGATACTGCTGTAGCTGTTTTAAAATTTAAAAATGGAGCTTTCGGAATAATTGATAATACTCGTCAAGCCGTATATGGTTATGATCAACGTGTAGAAGTATTTGGTTCAAAAGGATGTGTTATAGCTGATAATGAGGCAACTAATACCGTCCGTATTTATACTGCTGAGTGTACTAATATTGATAAGATTCCATATTTTTTTATGGAACGATATGTGGAATCTTATTTAACTGAATTAAAAAATTTCTTTGAATGTTTATACAAAAATATAGAACCGAAGCCAAACGGGGAAGATGGACTGCAAAATGTACTAATAGCATTAGCTGCTCAGAAATCATTTGAAGAAAATCGCCCTATAAAGATTTCTGAAGTAGAAAAATATTAATATTTTCAATTTTTAAATTTATAAATAATTTATGAAAAATTTTAAGGTTGACAGCTTATACCATATGATTTATCTGCTTTTAAGGTGCTTATAAGAAAACTTTTTCCCCCAAAGGAAAGTGTTTTCACTGTAGATACTAATGGGAATGGAAAGGTAGATTCTCTCCAAATAAAATTTCTGAATTTAATTATGCCATTTGTAATTCCAAAGGAAATTGAAATAGGAGATTTCAGTTTAAAAGACATTGATTCTAATAGTTTTGATATCTCACAATATGCAAAATTTTTCTTAGATGATATGCAATTAGATTTTACTAAGGAAAGTTTTAATTTAGATAATGTTGCAAATCGATTATTAATGTATCACAAAGGAGAGTCATACAATATAAGTGATATCCTGGAAGGTAAACTTAGTGGAAAAACTATTAACTTAGGTGATAGTATAAGTATTTTAATCAAAATAGAAAAAGATACTTTAAATAGGTTTACTGAAGGTAAACATATTTTCAGAATAGAAAGTGATTTTATAACAAATTTAGAGATTATTTTTGAACTAGATAAAACTAATATGAATGTAAAATTTGATCCAAATAATGCTTAACAAAGAATATTAATAAATTCTTTAATGTTTTATCTCTCTTTTCTTAAATCTTATCCTCATTTCTAAAAAATTAATGGGCTTTTTATTATTAATTTCAGATAATATCAAAAGGTGTTATAATGGCAGTTACAGAAGTTAAGAATAATATTGGGATTAATTCTTCAAAAGTAGAATTTATTTGTCCCGTTTGTAAATCAAAGAAATTATTAGAAGTTCCTAATTCTGTCATTATTGAGTCAAAACAATTAACAACTATATCAATTGCCAGAGGATTGGTATGCAAGCACCAATTTCAAGCATTTGTGGACAAGCAATTCCAGGTACGAGGTTATCAAAGAGTCGATTTTGAATTTGAAAATAACTTAAATAAAGAAAAAAATCTTAATTCTAAAATTCTTAAACAAGAAAATGATGAAATTTTTGATAATCTAATTTTGGATGGTGATTATCTTGAATATAAGCCAAAAGTCTCCAAAAATAATGAAACAAGTTGCCTAAAAAATCAAAACATTACATCTAAAAGAAGAAAAATGACACTAAAGGAAATTTATAATGAATTCTGGGAATTTATTGATGATGATAATGAAAGATTTAGAGATTTGATTGATAAAGACTTTAGAAGGAGTCAAATTTCATTAAATGATTAATTATTAAAATCAGGGAGATTCATCTTTCAATGCATTAGCTATTCTGTTCATACATTCTTTCAAAATAGCTCTTGGACATCCAACATTTATCCTTTCAAATCCTTCTCCCCCAGAACCAAATATTTTACCATCATCTAATGCAACTTTTGCTTTTTTTATCATAAAATTACTAAGTTTTTCATCATCCATCCCTAATTTATTACAATCTAACCATGCGAGATATGTGGCTTCAGGATCAATAACATCAATGTTAGGCAGCAGTTCATTAACAAAATCTTTTAAAAATTGAAAATTTCCTTCTATATATTTTATGACTTGATCTAACCACTCTTCTCCTTCATTATAAGCAGCGATAAGTGCTGTAATACCAAAAATATTTGAATTCATAACACTATTTCTCTCGGATATCGTATTTAAGAATGATTCTCTAAGTTTTTCATTCGGAATGATTATGTTAGATGTATTTAACCCAGCAATATTAAATGTTTTACTTGGAGCTGTACACAGGATGGTATTGCTTTCAAATTCTTCTGATAGTGTAGAAAAAAGAATATGTTTATATCCTGAAAGAATAAGATCGTGATGAATCTCGTCTGAGATTATTAATACATCATTTTCTAGACATATTTCTCCCAATTTCTTAAGTTCCTTTTCAGTCCATACACGTCCTACAGGGTTATGAGGACTACAGAGAACAAATAGCTTTGTCAATGGATCTTTAGCCTTCTCTTCAAAATCATCAAAATTAAAAGTATACCTATTATTCTCATAATTTAATTGATTTATCATTATAATACGTCCATTATTTTCTACTGAACTGAAAAATGGATAATATACTGGTGATTGAATGAGTACTTTCTCTCCTACATTAGTAAACGTTTGAATTAACATACAAATAGCGGGAACAATCCCAGGACTGAATACTATCCACTCATCATCAATACTCCAATTAAGTCTTCGTTTCATCCAATTTGAAACAGCATCCAAATATGCAGGTGTTTTATACCAACTATATCCATAAATTCCGTTTTCAACTCTCTTTTTTAAAGCATCAATCATTGGTTGAGGACATTGAAAATCCATATCAGCAACCCAAAGCGGTAATATGTCATCGGTTCCAAATTTCTTCTTAAGAAAATCTTTATCCCACTTAACTGAATTAGTTTGAGAACGATCAATTATTCTATCAAAATCGTATTTCATGTCAAATCTATAAATCTAAATTAAGAATGCCTTTTAAACATTTAACAGAAAGAATTAACGGATTATTCTAAAATAATTGAAATTAACCCAATAATTTTAAATAGTTAGTCGTTATTTTTCTTGATAGTT
>Ga0209427_10007698_pt1 | contig 12165 bp, 14 predicted proteins | sample DeeMarSWOR136_30_FD_187465 | JGI IMG/M metagenome (GOLD analysis project Ga0209427, IMG submission 187465) | Marine sediment microbial communities from White Oak River estuary, North Carolina - WOR-1-36_30 (SPAdes) (version 2) | ecosystem: Environmental > Aquatic > Marine > Intertidal zone >... | reverse complement strand
TAGCAGGGGACGACAAAAGAGAAGCTTCAGACATTGCTGCCAACGTGCTGGATACCTTCGATAGTAATTTGATACATGTATTCTGTGCCTCAATTGAACAGTTGCAGCAGATAGAAGGTATTAAATTTTCAAAAGCTTGCAAGATCAAAGCTGTCTTTGAGTTAACCAAGAGAATTGCTTCCTACTGTGAAGAAGAGCACCCAGTAATTGCTTCCAAGGATGATGTGACAAAATTACTGGCACCGCACATGAAGTTTTTGCCCCGGGAAGAATTCAGGGTCATCCTTTTGGATGCCAAACAAAAACTAATCCGGGTTGACACTGTTTCTTTAGGTTCTTTAGATAAAGCTCTAGTTGAACCCAGGGATGTCTTTAGGCCAGCCATTACTGCAGGTGCTGCATCTGTCGTCGTTGTTCACAATCACCCATCAGGTGATCCCGAACCTTCTGAACATGATATCGCATTGACCAGAGAACTCTGTTTATGTGGGAAAATACTGGACATTGAAGTCCTAGACCACATCATCATTGGCATTCGAGATCACGTGAGTTTCAGAGAAAAGAGGTTGATGTGAAACAGTAAAAATGGTGGTCTCATGAATGGTAGATTTCTCCAAGTGGTACTGGTCCTTGCTCTTGTAGGCTGCATACAGCACCAGCCAGACACCTTTTGTACACAAATCATTGACGGTGACACATTCCGACTGGAAAATGGGGAAGTTGTGAGATTGATCGGTATTGATGCTCCCGAACTGTCTCAACCAGGAGGTGAGATGTCTCGTGAGTATTTAGCTCACGTAATCCTGGGCAAACAAATTACTCTAGAGAGAGGATTTTCTGAAAGAGATAAATACAATAGGTTGCTCCGATTTGTGTACATCGGTGACGTATGCGTAAATGAGGAAATGATCAGACAAGGATATGCTGAAGCACGATACTTATCTGAGAATCCAATCCGTGAATACTATCTTCAGCTCGAAATAGAAGCAGAAAGTGCACAAGCTGGTCTATGGAGTGATAATATCTTTCAGCCCCGTTCCCAGGTGAACTGGGATACAACCCTTCCTTTAATATCATGGTCAGATGCTGACAAATACTACAACCAGTACATAATTGTGGAAGGGGTAATTGTGGATACCTACAATTCAAAAAATGTGTGTTTCCTCAATTTCTGTACAGACTACCACTATTTCACTGCTGTAATCTTTGCCTGCGATTTTTTGGGATTTCCAGAAGTTCCAGAAGTCTATTACCTGGGTAAAAAGGTGCAGATCATAGGTATTATCAAAGAGTACAAAGGATCTCCAGAAATCATTGTGAAGATACCAGATCAGATCAAAATAATCGGCTAGGGACAAATATATTGGCATTACAGACTAATATCTTTTTTCCTTTTTCCTTTTGATGTGGCTTATCACCTAATTACCAATAAAACAGTTTTTATTCATCAATCACCTTTTACAGTAGTTAATAGTAACCAAAGACCAGCTATAATCCCATTCGAGAGAGATCAGATATGCCATCCCCCAAAGACTTGACAATCTCTTTTTCTCTCTGATTCGTGGGTTATACCTTTTTTGTGTGATACAGATTTCAAGTATTTTGGGTATACTTTAATTGCTATATAGGATTTTACCTTTCTCCATGATCTCTTCAATGAACTGATCACCTGCAGCCAATCTGTTCTCGACTTCTTGAGGCGTTAATACAAAAACTTCCACTGGTATGGATGGGAGCATGCCTGTTAATATGTGGAGAATTGTTATCACTCTCTCATTTTTCAGAATATATAGGTTTCCCTTCTGAACCTATGGCTCTACAGCACTGGAAATTATCAATCATCTCACGTACACAAAAGTATATTAAATACCACTGAAAGAGTGAACTATGACTGCAACAAATTTAAAGATAACAGAAACTGAACCAGTAACCCTTGTCAAAGACTTTGGTACATTTGTCAAGTACATAAAAGAGAGAAACCCCTCCTTAGCGAGAAAAGGTCAATTATTAACCAAAAAGACTCTTTATGAAATTGACCAGTTGTTGAGTAATCCAGATTTAGAGAATACACCTGAAACTCCCAAAATCTTTTACCCCCATTTGAACCTGTTTTATCATCTGATCCTCAAAGGTGGTCTCTTTGTAAAAACCAGCAAGCTCCAATTACACAAAACAGGAAGACTCACTGACTACGAGCAATTGAACCCTGTTGAAAAGTACTTCTTTTTGCTGGAAACCTTCTGGGTGGATGCAGACTGGAGAGAACTATTAGATGAACGTTCATCTGTGTTCTTCATACCAGACACACAATTCATTGTACACTGCCTGGCAAGAATCCCTGCAGGAAGGACCATTTCTGTAGAGAGGCTGAAAATTGGCTGGATGACGTATTTGAAACTGCATTATCTTTTGCAGTATCTTGCGCTCTTTGGTCTTGTCCAGGTTGCTTTCAAAAGCGAGGGAGTTACATACTTTAAAAAGAGAAAGATTTACCATATGAATTCAGTGACAGTAACTAAACTGGGAAGTACGTTATTTCCTGTTCTGTACCACGAACGAAATTTAGAAAAATGGAACATCCAGTACATTCAAGGACGAAGAGAAGAACTTACTATCTCTCCTGAATTAGAAGAAGGTCAAAATGAAACAAAACCCTTTTTTAGGCCCTTCCAGAAGATTTTCAAAGATTTACAGAGAACTTTACCCAGAAAAGAATCTACAAAGAGTACTTTTACGTTCAAGGCTTCTATCAGGAAAAATTGCTGGCGCGCCATTGTTACATCCAGTGAGCACACGTTAGAAGATTTGCACAATGCTATTCAGGATGCTTTTGAATTTAACAGTGACCATGTGTACTCCTTTTTTACAGATGGCATACCCTGGTCTTATAACAGAATTATGTCACCATACAGTGGTGAAGGCCCTTTTTCAAATCACGTTTCTATTGGTGAATTGGGGTTGTTACCTGGCCAGCAGATTCTGTACATATTTGGTATTGGCAGTGAATGGCGCTTCAAGCTTGAAGTACTGGAGAAAAAAGACGAGCCAGGGCCACCTTCCCCCATTATTCGTGAACGAAAAGGGAAATCCCCTGAACAGTACCCTTTCTGGTAAGTACTCTTTCCGGCATGACTGAATTTGAAGCAGTTATAAACGCCGTTACCTCCAAGAAATCAAAACCCAAATACTAAGGAATCGCACTAAATCCTTTCGCATCTGATGAGATACTCCGCCTCAACTGTGAGACCCTCTAAAACCATCATATAACAATCTCCAGAAGTAGAACTGGAGCATGAACAAGCAGATGCTATTGAAAAGCATCAACATGAAAGTGAAATGAAGAAAAACTTTTTAACTATAGGCGACAAGGAAATGTTGGAGATACATTGATTGATGCCAAAGTACTCTTGGAATTCGCAAAAAACTTGAGACAACTAGTGGAAGATTTTGAAGAAGAAATGGAAATTCTTGCGGACAGGGAATTGATGAATCAAATAAAAGAAAATAAAAAAGAAAAAGAAAGAGGAAACACAAAAATATTTGATAATTTAGAGGAATTAGAGAAAGAATTGGGATTATGAGCCACAGACTGCAGTTATCAGATAAAACTCTAAAATTCTTGAGGAAATTAGACAGATCAGCAAAAAGAGAAATTATGCAAGTTTTTAAGAAAATAGTTGACGATCCTTATAGATTTGAACCATTGCGGTATGAACTCAAGGGGCTTTATAGAGCGAGAATTGAAAAATACAGGATTATCTTTGAAATAAATGACAATACTGTATTCATTTTGTCTATCGAACACAGGAAGAAAGCTTATAGACCATGAGGTGGATTCACAGCATACTTGAAAAATTCGAATATCCCTTGACGAGACAACGTCTCAAAAAATTGTTTCACTCTACCCTCATTGTAGTCTCTTCTTGCTTCTTTGATTGAGTGAAAATACTCTTCACTTGAAAGTGCTACTATGTTCTCGAGGATCTATCATCTCAAATTGCAAAGAGAAAAATATTGGCACAGTATCTAAAGCTGCAAGACTTGTTGAACAGGGAGAAGATATGGATTCTATCAAACTGATAAGAGAAATGAGGGACAGAGATTATGGTTGATGAAAAAGAATTACTCTTGATACTACAGTAGTTATAAGGAATGATCTCTCCAAAAAGAAAAGATGGAAAATACAATGAAAAAATGAAGAATTTTGAGATTGCAAGCACGTACCCTTTGTATTAGTTGAACTAAGTGCAGTTGGTGCAAGGCTCACTGGAGATGAATCACATTAGAATCCTTTTAAAAAAGCCTTTCCCTGTGTATAAAACTCACACACAACAAAAAACAGAACAAGAATACCAACTCTGAAGAGAAAATCTAAATTCCAATCATATACTGTGAAGTCTCTGCTGAATTGCACATAGATAGGAACCACAACTGCAGCCGAAATCATGTGTGCAGCTGTACCTGGTACGAGGCTCTTCGTCCTGTAATACAAATATCCCATTACCAGGGCAAAAAGAACAGCAAAGACAAAGAATTGAATTGTAACCTGGGCTTGAAGAAGAACATAAACCACACTGTATGATACTGCCTGGAAGAAAAGAGCAGTCCTACCATTTATTATCTTTTCAACTTTAGTTTGTAAATATCCCCTGAAAAGGAGTTCTTCCCAGAAAGCATTGAGGAGCGTCATAGGAAAGGTTAGCACAAAGGTGAGACATACTCTTTTTACAGTAATTCCTTCAGGTGAACCAAATAACCCCCCGTAAAAGAGAAATGCTGCTGCCAGAACAAGAGCTGCCAAAATACCAATCCCAATGTTTTTCAAGAATTTGTGTGCATGAACTCCAAAATCTGCCAAAGAGTACTGTTCATAGAATTTTACTGCCAATACCACCAAGTAAATACGAGGAGCCACCATGATTTTGTGCTCACCGAGTAGTATACAACCACCTGCAATGATGAACCCGTACAGTACTATGTGTGCTGCAACAGAAAGGACATGCTCTCCCTCGTAGGGGTTATCTGGAGTTTTCATGTATGTGGTTATAAAAAAGAGAGGAACAAGCAGTGCCAGTGAGAGACTCAATGTGAGATAGATATCTGGTGGAGTACTCCATTGTATTGTTGTGAGAGCTTCTAGAACCTTTACGTAAAGCTCCTCATGGTTCGATAGACTGAATGTCTTTACTAAATAGAGGAGGAGTATTCCTGTACCAATCATTCCTATCAGGGGGATTGCCAGCATTGATATTCTTTTGATTTTCATGTTCTTCCCTCACTGCAGGGTTTACCAGTGTGAATAGATTAACGTCCTTGTTTATCATCAATATTCCTTGTTGGTAGTTAGAATTTTTGGTTATTGATTTTGCACCTGACCAGTTCAGCCTAAAAAGATATCATCCCAGTAGACCTCTGCTTCTACATCACCTAAAGGAACATCATCATACCTCACTTCAAGGTATATTCCTATCCTCTTAAAGGAAGGAACCTCCCCCCACTTGTCCAGGAGGTCTTCTCTCAGGTTCATCTCAAAGTAAATCCATTCTCCTGTCTCTGGTTCTTCTCTCGTTACAAAAATGAATTTGGCATTTCTAATAACAAATGGTTCTTCAGATATTCCTGCTAATATATACCTCAACTGTGTTGAAGGGTAGTTAACCTCTTCATCTTCAAAGAAAATGATGACAACCTGAATATACATCGTTTCTGCAGTCTTTTTCCAGGTTTCAGCATAGTAGTAACCAGAAACCTTTTCAGGGACATCACTGGTAAAAATTTCCTGTACAGCACCTACTACCAGCGTTTTTTGCGACTGTGGGGAAGCTTCAAAAAAAGTGAGACAACTCTTATTCCCTGTGCGTGCTGTGTAGTCACTTGTCTGGAAGCCCTGCCAATATTCTGATGTTTCTATCCAGAACCAGGGTTCATCTCCTGCTTCAAAAGAAGGATTCTCCAAGAGGTTGGGTTCAGGCTGTTCACATCCTGTGAATAAAACCACCAGTAATACAACAAATACTCTCTTCATAGAAATTCTTTGTCAACAATTATTTAAGCTTTTAGGAATTTCAGGACTGTCTAATCAACTTCTTCAACAAAGTGCCTCATCCATTCCTTTCTGCACCTGTTCCATGTCAAGCAATAAGTTATAAAGACTGCTGAGAATGAGAATGCACTTTGTAGAGGAGGATGACTCAGATGTATACGTATTCCATCAAAATATATTACAACAAGAAAGAAGACAAGTACGTAGCAGTAGTCCCAGAGTTACCAGGATTTACTGTTTCTGCAAAAACACGTGAACAAATCTATGAAAAAGCTAAAACAGCCCTTGAGGTGTGGTTAAAACAAGCAATAAAAGAAGGAAAAGAGATTCCTCAAAAAAATGGAAAGAAAGTTGCTTAACACGTTAAATTCCTTTCATGAAAGATAAAAAAGAGTGATCATTCAATGAGTTCTCTAGAATATACAATCTAAAAAATAAATCAAAACCCATCTTATAGGTTGAAAAAGGAAAAATGAACATGACCACCAAAAAGATGACTACACCCCCATACAATGAACCTGCACTAAAAAACGAGCCAACAACCAGGTTGAAGATCACGCTCAGAAATGCACCAACTACAGCAACTTCCAAAGCTTTTATCAAGGCAGCATGAGCAACTCTGGCAACTTTTGCACCGATATGAATGAGAATCACACTGACAGCAAAACTGATTAAAAAACTCAGTATTTGATCTGCCTCATGCACGATACCTGGAGCGACTACCATGATTTATAAGGAAGTGTTACCTATGTGTGGTAATATTACATCTCTTCTGTCACCCGGAAGTCCATGCATACTGTCAGCCAAAATAATTCAGGCCAGAGTGAAAGAATTACCATAACCATTAAGAGTACATACACTGTGTAACAATATGCTGCAGAATCAGACAGAGCCGCATTTCATGACGAGACGTGAATTCGAAAATCTAATATTATCTATTGTCACAGCAGTATGTGTTGTACCAATTGTGTATTCCTTATCATTTCTGATAAAAAAATACTTTGCTCTCGTATTAAACCTGAAAATAGCAGCAATAGGTCCCTGGTGGCTGCTGATTCCCTTTACTCTTGGGGGTATTCTGGTGGGGGTTATTGTCTGGCACATTGCACCAGAATCTGAAGGACCAGGACTCCACATTGTTATAGCTGCTTTCAATAAACGGGATGGTAACCTCAGACTGCGGACTGGCTTTTCAAAGTATGTAACCACTTTAATAACCCTGGGTTCTGGAGCTCCCACTGGCATTGTCAGTCCTTCAGCCCTGCTTGGAAACGCAGTGGCAAGCTACCTCGGCAGTATTATCAGGATAGATCCTGATCGACAGAAAACACTCTCCCTCTGCGGTATGGCAGCAGCCCTGTCCACGTTGTTGCAGACACCTTTTGGAGCAGCCTTATTTGCTGTGGAGGTGGTCTACGGCAACTACATACTGTATAAACGCTTTTTTTACTGTTTGGCCTCGAGTGTAACAGCATACATCCTCACGTATTTTTTCAGGTTGCAGACTGCATACTTTGAAGTTACGCTTTTTAATCCAGTTGTTACTCCAAAAATTTTGTTCTTTATTATTGGTACAGCGCTCATGACAGTTTTTATAAACATTGGGTACATCTTCCTCTACCAGAAAATACATGATTTCTTCTTCGAGCATTCCTGGGAAGAGAAAAACTGGTTAAAGCCTGTGGTGGGTATGGTATCTGCTGCTCTGATTATGGCACCTTTTTACTCTCTTTTTACAGAATTCCAGGTTGTGGGAGGAGGTTATTACCCTCTGGAGGTCATTGCTGCTGCACCTCTCCACCAGATTGTGGCTGTAATTGTTATCATCATCTTTGCCACCTCCCTCATTGCAGGTGCAGGCGGGAGTGGTGGGCTTTTCATGCCTGTGATGATGGTGGGAGTCCTTCTGGGAATCATCAGTGCATCACTGACATCATCTTACTATCTCCTTTTTGTAATAGTGGGCATGAGTGCAGCTTTATGCACCACCCTTAACGTTCCTTTAGCTTCTGCCATCCTTTGCATTGAGCTTTTTGGCCCGCCAGCTGTGCTGCCATCTGTAATTGGGTCACTTACAGGGTATCTGCTCGCAAAAAGATACGTAATCTACCACGAGATACGGTGGGAAGAACTGAAAGAATGATCTTTTAAAGTGTAACAGTGAATAGTTCCCTCTCAATTGGTATGTACTGCCACTCTCGTATGGCTCCTGTTCTGAGAGTATACCTAGATACCCGGATAGAACCCTATTAAACCCTACTCTGGTTCACTCCGGAAATGAATTCTCCCCCATTTCTTTACAAATCCTATGTCCTCGTAGAATTTGACTGCCACCTCGTTCTTTGGGTTCACCAGAAGCCCTGCTTTTGTGCACCCATTCTCCTGGGCCACAGCCAGAGCATGCTCCATCAGTCGGCTCCCGTACCTCTTTCTCCTCTGTTGGGGAAGGATTCCAATCCAGCAGTTGAAGCACAAATCCTCAAAGTAGGTCACATCGACCCAGAAGCCGATGTTTCTCCCTTCTCTTTTTGCAATCAACGTAGTTCCTGTCCTGGAGAAGGGATCTCTGACAAATTCTTCCATCGTTTTCTTGCCATCAGTAACAGAGAAACATTTGTTATACAGCTTGGAAACTCTCTTTGGAACCTTGGATAGGGAAACAGGTATATACTCTAACTCTTCAGAAGGTTTGTGATAAGGAATGTGGCTCAATTCCATGTACTGGAGACCCAATTCACTGTAGAATCCCATGGCCTCAAAAACCTGAGACGCTATATTACTGTTATAGGCGAGGGCATAGATCTCTTTATTTGAGCAGAATTCTCTCATGAATTCTTCTGCTTTAGAGACAGGAATATCATCAAACGCTACATAGTAGATGATAAGCTGTTCTCCCTCGTCACGAAAAACAACAAATCCTACCACGTCTGAACCATCTTTGATGTAGGCAAACTGGGCAAATCCTCTGACATATCTCGTGTTTTCTGGATCAGAAATGATAAAAGGAAGCTCCGGAAGTCCGTATGTATTCAGTTCAGGTTCGTCTGCAACTACAATGTTCATGAGCATAGGTACTATCTGACCTATTTGAATCTTACGCTTTTTTAATCCATGAGTTCATCTACTACAAGTGTATGTATTACTCAGAAATCTTAATGGAAAGGAACAAAATCATTCAAAAGAGATGCATGAGAAGTACTGGAGTAATTGTAGATCTACAATAAGACTACTCTGGATGCTTTTTTTAAAAAAGTTTAAATCTATCTACTTATTTGTGTTATCATGTTCTTTGACATATCTTTGTGGGAGGTCGTAAAGACAGCAGGTGTCCTCCTCGCTGGAGCTTTGTCCTTCAAGCTTTCGTCAATTATATTCAGTTACATCAAAAGACACACACACAAGACACTCACTGTGTGGGATGACATTGTGTTTGAAATATTGAAGAGGGCAGCCCAATTTATCATTGTTGCAGTTGTAGTCTACTACATTACAGAGCTGGCAGACTATGAACCGTTTACTGCATTCTTGGAAATACTCTTGATTTTTCTGGGAGGATATCTTTCTGTGAAAGCTGTAGATTTTTTGTTGCAGTCGTTCCAGAAAAACTTGGTAAGAGAATCCGATACCAAGCTAGATGATTTAGTATTTCCTTTGTTAGCAAACTTGGCAAAGATCTTCATCTACTTGGTTGCAGTCTTGCTTTCTTTGGATCGCCTTGGGTATGATGTGACAGCTCTGGTAGCAGGAATGGGGATTGTGGGAATTGCTATATCGTTAGCTGCCAAGGACAGTATTTCCAATGCAATTGCAGGCATTTTTCTGGTTTTGGACAAGCCCTTTTTACCTGGTGACAGGATAGAGCTGTGGAATGCGCCTCCTGACCAGGCAACCTGGGGAGACGTGACAGAGGTGGGATTGCGCACCACCAAGGTGAAGACTACAGATGATATAACTATTATCGTTCCCAATTCCCAGTTAATGACCAGAGACATCATAAACTATACGCAGGGTTCTTCTACCATCAGGGTGAGAATTCCAGTAGGTGTTTCCTATGATAGTAATTTAGCAGCAGTGGCGAAGGTGCTCTTGAGTACTATTAAAGATGTAGAAGGTGTTCTAACAGATCCTGAGCCTCAGGTGGTGGTGAAGCGATTTGGCGATTCATCCATAGATTTAGAATTGAGAGTGTGGATTGAGAATGCAAAAGACAGGAGGAGAATACAGGATGAGATTAACAGGAGGATAAAAATAGAGTTTGAAAAATCGTCCATAGAGATGCCCTATCCACAGAGAGAGGTTTACCTGAAAGGCTCCCATATAACTGAGAGCCCAGCAGAATCTGATGCTGCTGAGTAGGGGTTCATTCTTTTTCTTTCCCTTTTTGTAGAATAACTTTTGCAGTGTGGAGGTCTGCAGACTGGTGATAGTACCAGATTGGCTGTGAAGACAGAAACCTTTTTAAAATCGAACCACAGAACACAGGTATGGAGATTCAAATTCTTGAAGAAAAGGACAATCCTCTCCTGGAGCGGAAGGAGATTCAATTACGCATCATCCAGGATGCAGGAAGTCCCAAAATATCAGAATTGAGAAAGAAAATTGCTGCTCAACTCTCATTGGATGAAGCTTTGTTCGTGGTTCAAAATGTGTATGCAGAATACGGCATGAACGAATCACGCTGTATGCTCAAAATATATAAGAAAAAAGAGCGGTTAAAAGTTGTGGAAGCATACCACACTCTGAGAAAGAATGGGTTAGTAAAGGAGGCATCTGATGAAACCCAGTAGCCTTTACGAGTTCAAGGATAACAAACTGGTGAGAAAAAACCCATTATGTCCCCGATGCGGCCCAGGGACCTTCATGGCAAATCACGGCGATAGGTTCACCTGTGGGAGATGTGGGTACACCAAGTGGAAGAGTAACCGGTAGTTGACTATTGAGGGTTGCCTTCAACCTTCAGGCGCCACGTAGGAAGTGGTGGGCCCTGTTTCTTTCATCAAAAAGTGTCGTAGAGATTTGAAGGACCACTGTATAGATTTTCTTATTTCCTTAATTTGTGAAATCCTGCAGAGTCACAGTTCTTCACTCCGGGTACTACTCTGGTTTTCACAATCCAAAAGCTTTAAATCTACTAACGACAGACTCACGCACATGTTCTCCTCAGTAGAATAAAGAACTGAATGAAAACGAGGGTTACCATGCTCTGTCTAGGTATTGAAGGAACTGCACACACGTTTGGTGTGGGAATTGTCACAGAATCAGAGGTTTTGGCCAATGAGAGTGATTCCTACTCAGGGGTAGGTATCCACCCCAGGGAAGCAGCAGACCACCACGCTGAGGTAGCAGGTGCCGTCTTGAAAAGAGCACTCAAAAAAGCTGAAATCTCTACTACAGATGTAGATCTGATCTCATTTTCTCAGGGGCCTGGGTTAGGTCCGTGTCTGAGAATTGCAGCCACCTGTGCGCGCACTTTATCTCTACGGTTGGGAAAACCCATTTTGGGTGTTAACCACTGTGTGGCCCACGTTGAAGTGGGGAGATGGACTACAGGAGCTTCAGACCCAGTCACCTTGTACGTGTCAGGTGGGAATACTCAGATTATCGCGTATGCGGGCGGGAGGTACCGGGTGTTCGGGGAAACCCTGGACATTGGTATTGGGAACATGCAGGACATCTTCGGAAGGGAGGTAGGTCTGGGCTTTCCTTGTTACAAAAAAATCGATGAAATGGTTGAGAATGGTACCTATATACCAGGTCTTCCTTACACAGTGAAGGGTAATGATTTTTCCTTTTCCGGGTTACTCACCCAGGCTATCAGAATGGTAAAGAAGTATGACTTACCAGATGTGACCAAATCGTTGATGGAGAATGCCTACGCCATGGTGACAGAAGCTACAGAGAGAGCTATGGCCCATACAGAAAAGACAGAGTTATTACTGCTAAGTGTGATGTGTCCAAATCAGACGATGTCAAGAAAATGATTGACCTCACGATAGTAAAATATGGGAGAATTGATGTCTTAATTTGTAACGCGGGAGTTATAAAAGTTGGTCCAGTCGAGGATTTTTCAGAGGAGGATTACGATTTTATGATCAGCGTTAATATGAAGGGTCCATTTCTCT
>Ga0209427_10007697_pt1 | contig 12168 bp, 11 predicted proteins | sample DeeMarSWOR136_30_FD_187465 | JGI IMG/M metagenome (GOLD analysis project Ga0209427, IMG submission 187465) | Marine sediment microbial communities from White Oak River estuary, North Carolina - WOR-1-36_30 (SPAdes) (version 2) | ecosystem: Environmental > Aquatic > Marine > Intertidal zone >... | reverse complement strand
TTTTCGCATGGCAGCGGACCTGGATATCAATCCGGATGGGACTTTCCAGGAACTGGTCGGTGTGCAGCCGGATGTGGAACTACCTTCATGTCCACTACCGGACAGAGTTGACAGAGAGACACTGCTCAAAGACCCCTGGATACAGGCAATCATCAATGGCCTCAGCACCCCCGCAGCCGATACATCTGCACGGCAAAAGTAGAAACAAGAGTGGTCAATATGAATCAATATGCGAACGTGAGCATCGCGAGGCGTCAACAAGAACCCAGTGGAGTGTAAACTATGAAAAATAAAAGCTGTAATGTCTGGAACAAACGTACTGCACAATTAATCGTTGTTTTTGCTATTCTGTTGGTTTTGTTTGGCTCGGGGTGCAGTGTGCCGGTGCCGAAATTGACGCCGGAGGATAGGAAGAGGGACATTCAATTCATGGCAGACTGGGCGAGAGATTGCAGTCCGTTTGTCGAGTTAGCAGAAAAACACAATAGGATGGATATTCAATCCTATGTTAAAGGGACTCCGAGCTATAAGGCATTGCTGCCAAAATATCTGGAATATGCCGAGCAGGCCGAGAGTAACGAAGAATTCTATCAGGTGGTCAGTGAGTATAATAAATTGATCTGTCCGACAGGCCACGGTGGTCTGATAGGGGAAGACGATTTAAGGATTGCCAGGATAGCAATTTTACTTGGTATAGTTGATGTTGATATCAATCCCTTTACGATCGAGGATACCATATATTGGTCAAGACTTGATGGGAGACTATCCACTAGCGCGCATCCTCCATTCGGCATTACATATAAGGATGACAAATACCTTACCGATGAAGACTGGGAGGTGGAGGGAGTAACTGTGCCGCAAGGTTCGCAGATTGTCAAAGTGAATGGAATGAGCTGTTCGGCCTATCTGGATTTTATAGAGGAGAACACAGCGCTGAGGTACGACGCATATCCGAAGGACTGGACACATAATTATTTGTTGATTATCGACGAAGGAGAAGATTTCAAAGGATGGCAGGTTGAATTTCTTTTGTCCGACGAGTGCACACACAGCGCGTTCGTACCCAAGATAAAAGGGTGGCCAACTCCAAAGACAGAAAGTATTCAAACCGTCGAGGCGAAAGATAATTGTACGTGTATCGAACTGACGGATGAGGCGGCCTATATTCGAATCAAGAGTATGATTACGGGCACATTGAGTGCGATCTTTCCGAGCCTTCTCGAAAAAGACGGGAAGATTATCATGGCTTTTCTGGACAATGCTGATGGTAAATACCGCAAACTTATCATAGACGTGAGGAACAACGGGGGCGGTATACCGCATTATTTTTATGAGAATCTGGTTCGTCCATTTCTGGACGAGAGCGTGACATATGACCAGGTTGCGGGAATCAGGAGAAAGTATAGAGACAATTTAAAAAAATCGGTTCTTAAAACATTTAGAAAATGGGTCTCAAGAAAGAAAGAACATGTTGTCAGCATCGAGGAAATTGAAGCACCAGAGGGCTTTGATACGAATGATTGGGTTTTCTATCGTATCAGGCGCAGGATCGAGCCTCGTAACCGTTATAACTTCGACGGCAATGTATATATTTTAATAGACAGGCCAACGTTTTCTGCTGCGGATGACTATGCCAACGCAGTGAAACGAATTGGCTTTGCCAAGCTGGTGGGCCGGAACACCAGCGGCGGTTGTGCTGCTTATATAGCGCCAGCAGTAATAAGGCTTCCTGCCAGCGGGATGATATTCAGGGTGGAAACGGAATTGGTCATCAATCCTGACGGAAGCATTAATGAGCTGTTCGGGACGCCGCCCGATATAGAACTTGAGGCTGCCGACCCGCCGAAATCTATCACTAAGGAAGATCTTCTCAAGGATGAATGGATTCAGTATATCATCCATGAATTGTAGGAACCTTATGGATCTAATTGAAAGAGAATTTGAATGAAGAAGCTGGTTTCTTCTACGATCGTGACTGTGTGCATTCTGTCGGCAATCACCATCACAGGATGTCAAAGTGTCAGCCCCAAATTACAGGATGAATACATAAGGCCCGGCTTGAGCCAGGGTATGCACAGTGTATTCGACAAATATCGTCCACTCATCTCTGAGATGATGGCCGAGGACAAACTGCCCGGCCTATCAATCGCTTTGGTTGATCGCGACGGTATCCTGTGGGCGGCCGGATTTGGCTATACAGATTATGGCAAAAAGACACCGGTTACAACTGATACTTTGTTTGATATCCAATCTACGGGCAAGACCATTACCGCTACGGCGGTGCTGATTGCGGTTCAGGATGGATTGCTTGATCTGGACGTTCCTATTATTGAGTACTTCCCAGAGTTCACTGTTAACAGCCGTTTCGAAGAGGATCCGGAGAAAAAAATTTCCCTGCGTCACTTGTTGAATCATACGTCAGGCATTGCGTCTGAAGCCCCGGTCGGCAATAATAGGGAAGCATCTTACCTTTCGCTCGAAGAACATGTTCAGAGTATTTCTCATACATGGCTCCGGCACAAGGTAGGTGAAAGACGGAGCTATTCCAGCCCTGGGTATGACTTGGCGGCATACGTTCTTCAGCTCCGTTCAGGCCAGCCATTTGCCGAATATTTAAAGTACAAGATTTTTATCCCCTTGAACATGCCCAACTGTTTAGTAGATCCCCAGCTCATCAGAAACCATCCCAACAGGGCTGTGGGTCACATGCAATTTGTCAAGCACTTCCCCCTGACAGGAGATATACCTTTTGTTGGAGCTGGCGGTCATTATATCAATGCCAAGGAACTGGCCAGATTCGTGCAGTTTTATCTCAATGGGGGCAAGGTAGATGGCCAAACAATTCTCGATGAAAGCCTCATTACCAGTATGGTCACCCCACCAATATGCTATAAGCAGTATGGACTGGGAGTCGACATTTTCCACGATAAATACTACATAATAGGTCATGGTGGTAGTGGTATGGGATTTTTTTCATTTATGTTTTGGCTTCCTGAATATGAGATTGGTTGTGTGTGTTTGGTTAATTCCGCAAATTATAACCCTTCGTTTAGTATCTTTTCTGATCTGATTGACGAGAATCTCGTTCAGAAAAACAAATATTTCGAGATCCCATCCGTCGAGTATCAGGCATGGCAGCCGCCCGATCCCAATACTTTCACACGGTTCAAACCAGCATGGAAAAAGTATATTGGTACTTATAAATTTATTTGGAGAGGCTGGAAGTTTAGCACCTCTATCAGGATAGCGCTGGCCCTAGGCCTAACACACAACTACACTCATTTAAAGGTATTCGATAAAGATGGATATCTCTGTGTCAACACCGGCATACTTAACGACATGGATAGTGGCCAGCTAGATGAGCATCTGCCGGGACTATTTTTTACGCCCACCGGAAAATGTCTTGATCTTCGTGGTCCTACGTTTACCTGGCAAAACTACAGAATGAAGAAAGTTGATAATGATCCTGATAGGAATTTTGACATAAACTTCTAAGAGGATAAGATGGAATACCGTATTGCAAACCTGAATGATCTTGATCTTCTGGCGGAATGGGATCATCAACTCATCCAGGATCAGGCTCACCGCAATCCGTTGACGGTCTCTCAGCTTCGAGATCGCATGCAGGAATGGATCTCTGCTGACAATTCAGCCGTTATATTCAGCCAAAACGGTGAGCCTGTTGCCTATGCACTCTTTCGCGAACAGGAAAGGGAAATCTACCTCCGGCAGTTGTTTGTTAAACGTGGCAGCCGCAATCGATGCATTGGCAGAGAAGCGATCAGACTTCTTCGAGATGATATCTGGCCTCGGTCGAAACGTCTCACAGTTGATGTGCTTTCACATAATACACGAGGAATTGCCTTTTGGCATTCGGTTGGATTCAAAGACTACTGCTTAACTATGGAAATCACGCCAAGTACAGATTGTCAGAGACAAACGACATAGGAAGAAACCCAGCTTACTCAAGGGTATGGTATCAATCCGGATTTGGTGTCGATGTCCGACCTCCTGAATCACCACGATGATTGGGGCAACTCCTCCTGTGTTAGACTTGATAAATCCTCCAGACTTTATTCAAGAAGCAGGGTGTGTTATAGAGCGATTAACTAAGCTGCACGCGGCGAAGTTGGCGAGCAGAAATGACTTTACAGAGGAAAGATGATTGTGTGTTTCGTTATTTACTGATGACCGCACCTGCAGATGGTCACGTTATACCATGCTTATCGACTGCTCAAAACTTAATTGAACGCGGACATGCAATAGAGTGGATCACAGGTAGAAAGTACAGGATACTAATCGACAACATTGGCGCCGGATTTCATGCTTTGCCGAGAGAAATTGACACTGGGGAAATGGAAATATATGACTCTTATCCCAGATTGAAGGAGTTAAGAGGACTTGCTGCAGTCAAGTTTTCCCTGAAAAATGTTTTCCTTGATGCAAGTATACCTCAAATAGAGGCTATTAATGACGTACTAAAGAATCACACGGTTGATGTCCTCGTCGGAGACACCGTATCTTTTGGCCTTTTTCTTAGGTCAGAGATGAGGGGACCTCCGTGTGCCATGTTGAATCTATTGCCTTTGTCCACGGCTAGTCGTGACACGGCTCCTTTTGGCTTGGGACTCTTACCTGGGAAGAATGTGTTGACCAAAACCAGAGATCGAATGCTCAATTTTATTGTAAATCACGTCATACTTCGGGATATCACTGCACACGCAAACTGCATTCGAAATAGATTGAGCCTGGAACCCTTGAATGCCCCATTTTTTGTCGCTGGTTTCCAGATTCCTTCGTTAGTTATGCACGTCTCAACTCCCGCATTTGAATATCCTCGAACTGACCAACCAAGTAACATCCATTACATCGGACCAATACAACCGGAACTGAGTATTGACTATCAACCCCCTCTCTGGTGGGCTGAGTTGGATGACTCAGATCCGGTGATTCTGATAAATCAGGGTACCGTAGCCAAAGACCTGAAGGATTTGCTTATTCCAGCAGTTAAAGGTTTGTCAGATCTGCAGATGTTAGTGATTGCTGTTCCGGTGAATGATGGTGAATTGCAGGAGTGCCCACATAATATCCGTGCGGAGCCATTTATTCCGTTTGCCAAATTGCTTCCTCAAGTCGACGTTATGGTAACAAATGGTGGATACGGTGGTGTACAAATGGCATTGAGTCATGGCGTTCCTTTGGTAATTGCAGGGGCAACAGAGGATAAAATGGAGGTCGCTACACGAGTAGAATGGGCTGGAGTTGGCATCAATCTTAGAAATCAGAGACCATCCCCTGATGGGATACGAAATGCAGTGACAGAGATATTGTCTAATCCAGTCTATCAACAGAATGCAAAACGTGTTCAAGCAGATTTTGCCAAGTATGATGCGCCTACCCGAGCGGCTGAATTGCTGGAAATGCTGGCAAGAGGTAATTTGGATTAGAGTGGGCTGCATGGCGACATGAATACTCAGTGTATTGTCCGAGGAGTCAATGACTATGGTTGATATCATACCAGCAAGGACGATTGAAGACATGCAAATCGCCCGTCGTCTGTTCGTCGAGTACCAGAATTGCCTGGAGTTCGATCTTTCTTTTCAAGGTTTTGAGCATGAGTTGAATCACCTTCCTGGTGAATATGCGCCGCCTGCTGGTTGCATTCTATTTGCAAAATATAAGGGAAACATCCGAGGTTGCGTTGCCTTACGCAGACTCGGCTGTGTCACCTGCGAAATGAAGCGATTGTATGTGAGATCTGATTACAGAAGACTTGGGATTGGAAGATGTCTTGCCGAAGCAGTTATTAATGTGGCGAAAGAACTTGGTTATTCATTCATGCGTTTGGATTTCGTTTCACCTAGGCCAGCGGCACAGGCATTGTACGAGTCTCTAGGATTCAAAGAAATAGAGCCTTACGAGTCAGTTCCTCTATACGGAGCAGTCTTTATGGAATTGAGATTGAAGTGATATTAATACTCGTCTTCGAGGGAGCGAGTAGACACTCGGTCACAGCAAGTAGTCACTTATAGTAAACTACAAAGATGGACATCGACTGGCCAGGATCAGTGCATACCTCAATAGAGGCCATATACGACGCAGGTTGATATTCTAATCTCCAAATGAAAGACAGCCAGAAAACCATTGAAGATGTACGAGGCAAAGACCTGATGACTAATATCGAATTGTGCGGTAGTGCGAAATGTCTGCCAACAGCACTCATGTGTACCACAGAATGTTGGATAAAGGCTTTCTGGTGGGACATGTTGAAATCGACGTCCCTATTGTGTGGTATTATCGAGAACTTAGCGTTTAGGAATGTCTTTTATGAAGTGTAAAAGAGAAATCCCAGACCAAATAGTAAAAGATGAGACAGAAATGAAGTCACTTCCCTTGAGAGGGACTGTCTTATTATTTCTCAGCCTGAACCTCCTGATTTCGACGATCACAACTTTGGACTTCCTGAGCAAATGCAAGAATTATCATCCGTGGTTCGTGCCTGTATTTCTTGCGGCGATTGGGCTGCTTATCTGCGTTATTAGTTTCTACATCTGGCAGCTTCCCCGCATGTTAGAGCATACGAATCCAGCCATCAAATATCAGGCATTTCTTATATGGCTGCTTTTGGTACTATCCGTCATATGCGCTTCCGCTCTGCATAAGTTCTATCCATTTCGCCCTGTCGTACTCACTTTTTGGCCGAGAATCCCGGTTCACCTCCACCTTCTGAAATACAATTATATGCTGACCGCAGTTTTTTTGCTGGTCGTCCTGATTCTGAGTGGATTGTATGCCTTTGGCTGCAAATCTCATGCGGTAACCGGTCTGGTGGTTCTTGCTGTTGTCATGCTTGTTCCTAATGATAATTGTGCCAACTTCTTCAACCAAACCTGGATTGAATGGATCGGGGCCTCACCCCTTATATTTATGCCGAACTCCGTTGTTCTCCTCATCGGTTATTGCGCGTTGTATGGTATTTTCCCGCGTTTGAGCATGCTCTTGATTGCGGCGATTGATGTTTGTGTTATTTTGCTGGGATTGGTGCATGTAACCGGGATTGTTTGGTAAAGGTCGTGTCTGCCCAGAAGACCTCAGCAATAGATAACAGAAAGTAACGTCGTTGCCTGTCAACGTCATGCCCTATTATGAGATCTCAACCGATGTCCTGGAAAACCGGGATGAATTGGCCCGATGGACCGAAGGCTCGCTCGTTGCTGCAGAAGATAGGAGGTAGAATGTCATATGAAACGAGATTGCATATTCTATTTAGAGGGGAGCTGGAAAAGGCTATTGACTTGTCTACTTCTTATTGGCTGCAACCAGAGTGAGAAAGTCAGAACGGTGTCCGAGCCGGTTCTCTCTGCCGGTCAGCATTCGCAGAGCTTCTCAAAGACGGTAAGCAAGACATTAGGCTGTCGATATCTGTTATTCCTGCCTGAAGGTTATGGCCGGAAGAAGCAGAAATGGCCGATGATTATGTTTTTGCACGGTGCAGGACAGAGCGGTGACGATGTGAATAAGGTAAAGGAACTCGGCCCACCAAGGATCGTTGAAAAGCGGAAGGAGTTTCCTTTCATACTCATCTCTCCACAGTGTCCAAAAGACCAGTGGTGGTTTGATAAGATTGAACTACTAATAAGCCTGCTGGATGATGTGGTATCGCGATATGACGTGGATACGGAGAGGATCTATCTGACGGGCCTTAGCATAGGTGGATACGGCACATGGGACCTGGCTGGTGCATATCCGGATTGCTTTGCCGCTATTTCGCCGGTTTGTGGCGGTGGCTCGCGTGCTATCGCCTATAGAGTTAGAAATATACCTGTATGGGCCTTCCACGGAGCGAAAGACCAGGTTGTCCCGCTTAAAGAGTCTGAAGATGTTATCGCTGCGGTCAAAGAGTTTGGAGGAGATGCCAAGTTGACGGTGTATCCTGATGCAGGCCACGATGCTTGGACGCAAACGTACGAGAATCAGGATTTATACGATTGGTTTCTCAAACATCGAAAGAATAACGAAACAGAACAATAGCCAAGCCGGAATCTCTCATATAGAAGTTGCGCATCCAAAGCTACTTTGACCGTATAGAATCAGTGGAAACTGCTCGAGCCGCTTTCGACCGTCTGGCGGCTTGGGAAAACTCGAAAGGCAGGTTGATTATGACCCTAAGTTTGAATCAGATAGAAAAGAATGTCGACTGGCTTTTAGCCAATGGCTCGACTCCGGTTCGGTATCTGACGCACAAACATATCCTGGGCAAAAGTGGCTCTTCAAAGGCCATGCGGAGTTTGTGGTATGAGGTGGAAGACAGTCCATGTGTTCGGGAAATCTTCGGCAAGCAGGAAGAAGACGGCTCATGGCATGCCGGCGGGTCCTGGGCTAATAATCCGTCTTATACCCTTAAAGGTGGAATTGATCCCTATAGGCCAAAATATGTGACCACCGTTTGGATTCTACCGTTTCTGGGAGAGATGGGATACACCGCCGCTGATAAACGAATCCTCAAAGCATGTCGTTATACTGTTTCTCATGGGCTTTTCCTGAATCCGCTTTTTAGCAAGCCAGGAAACGAAATCAGCCGGAGCACAATAGGTTTCTTTCTTTGCCCGGTCGGCCAGTATATGATGGCCTTGGGGGCGGTGAATTTCGTTGACGACGTCAAAGTGGAAAAGGGATATGAGGTTCTTCTATGCATGCAGGGCCACGATGGTGGATGGGTCGATCCGGGACACTCGAAACAGATGGGCTGGACACGCAGTTGTCTATTTTCCACCTATCAGGCGACAATGGCATTGTACTGGTCGAGGAATCCGGCTTACGAAGAGGCGCTGATAAGGGGAGCAAAGTTCATGCTCTGGCATCTGTCAACCAAAAAGGACTGCGATTTACGGCAGTTCTACTTTCACGGCCACACTATGGTACGGGAGCTGATCGTGTTTTCGGAGCTTGGTATCGGTATGCAGAGCAGGGCTGTCAAGACAATCCTCAAATGGCTCATGACTATGTATGATGCCGATGAAGGCTGCTTTAGATACACAGGCAAGCCCATACCGGAGTATTCTAAGAAGGAGGACGCCATCAGTTCGACCGTCGCGAAATACCGTTTTTATCACTTGATTGAAGACGACTGGCTGACGTATCATATGACCAGAATCGCGGCAAACATGGCAAAGCACAAGAAAGCAGAGGGATCGGGGTAATAGTCAGATGATCTGCAAAGACAAAGTCGCACTCGTCACCGGGGCCGCCGGCAATGGCATGGGACGCAGCATCGCCCTGACACTTGCCCGCGAAGGTGCTGCCGTGGTCGTGAACTACCTCACCAGCTCGGATAACGCCGCGGCCATTGTGTCGCACATCGAGAAGCAGGGCGGCCGGGCCTTCCCTTTCCAAGCCGACATCACCCAACAGGATCAGTGCAAGGCCCTCGTCGACGCTGCAACCGACACCTTCAGCCAAGTCGATATCTGTATAATCGGCCCAGGCGCAGGGTGGCACCCCGAGCCCCCGCACAAACTCGGCTCAACTGCTGCGCTCGACGACGTTCGGCGGGAACTGGCACCCATTTATCATCTCATGCCGCTTGTTTTGCCCGGCATGTACGAGCGACAGTGGGGCCGGCTGATCACAATTGCCCTCGTCCCGCCCTACAATTCCCCGGCCTACTCATACAATGTAGCCAAGGCTGCAAGAGCGCATGCATTTGAACTTGCTCGAGATTCCGCCTGGGGCTATATTAAAAGAGGTTCTTTGATGCAATATGGCAGATAAAACACCTTATTCAAGATATGTTATTGTAACAGACAAGCCTGAAAAGGCAGAAGGGCTGCATAACCTAGTTGCAAAACTAAAGGATGAGTTTTTTACAAATGATGCTGTGCAGGACTTATTGCTGAATTATGGCGCGCCTTTACTTGACAATGAAAGAACCAAGTCATATATTAACCATGTTTCCGGCGTTTGGTGGAGGAATCTGGTTGCAGTGCATCTTGCATATCTGGAGTTAGTAATTGACTGGGCAACATCAACTTCATCTTCTGTTAATTTATCAGAGCCAGAAAAAGGCATAATCATTCCAGGTGAACAGCAAAAAGAGGCTTTTGAAATCCCTTCTGATATGCTGGAGTTTCTGCAGACAGGATGGTTTACATATCATGATACAAGGGAAAAGATCAGAGAGTATCAAAAACAATTAAATACCTCATTTGACGAGTTTAATCTGCAGCTGATTATTAATTACATGGCAAATGTTTTTCAGACAAGGGTATTGCCCCAGTACAAAGAAGCATGCAAACTTAAAGAAGAGATTGATGCCTTTTTTGAGCCAAAACTACTCTGGGGATTGTCAAGGGCATATCATGCAAGAGGGGCAAGCTTGTTTCACGGAGCTGCAAGGCTCAGGCAGGAATTAGAAAAATCAGAATATGGGGTTCATTTCACAGTGCCTGCAGAAAAGGCCCATGAACAGGTATGCCAGCTCATGAGCAGATTAAGCAGGGCGAGTGATGAAGATTTCAAACCATGTGCATGGGATGGTTAATTCTCCATAAAATATTTATATTTCAGAGATATATGGCTTATTATGAAGTTGGGGAGTAAGCACAGGTTTATTCTGTATGCGTTATACAAGTATTTGAAAGAGGCAAACAAGAAATTAAAAGGGCCTTTGCAGACATCTGTGTCAAAGATTGTTTTTATTGAGCTGATGAAGCAGTCAAAGATTGCTGACAAATCACAGCGCGCCTTGTACAAGAACCTTGAGATTCTCCAGAAAAAGAAATTAATAAGATATGTGAACAAGTTTTTAATGCCAACACCGCGAGGCATGAAATATTTCAAAGAGATGGACAGGCAGCTTGCTCCCTATTTCCATATGACCAGGCTTATCAAGAAGGCGCCGCAGTTCAGCAGAAAAAGCCAGGCGTTTTTCAAGTAATTGAGTATCTAAGTTCTAGTTTTTGCCTCTGCCCTTGATCTTGCTATCTCTTTTCGGATTTTTTCATCTCCTCGCAGAGGTAGGGAGATGAAAAAATCCCCAGCAGCAGTGTTTCAGGATTTGCAAAACATTTATAAGCATAATTTTTGTTCTTATCTGTATACATAGCCCCATAGTCTAGTGGTCAAGGATATCAGGCTCTGGACCTGAGGACGACGGTTCGAAATATTGAACATACGAAAATCCGTCTGGGGCTATTTTTTCTTTAAAAAAGAAATATTTATATAATCCGGTTATAATATATTCTTATATCAGGGGTGTAATAGTAGTTGGGAATTCTTTGCATATTCAGGTATAAAAAAGAGGTATGAAAAATGGAAAAAAAGAGTAAAAAATTCTTAATATTCTGCGTGTTACTGGTTGTTATTGCTGTGGTTTTAATTGCTGCTAACCATTATGGAAAAATCACTGGAAAGGTTACTTATGAGCCCCCTGGCACCTATAAATTACAGGAAAGTGATTGCTGTTATGACCATGGATATGCCGGATGCGATAACGAAGAATGTGAAGAAATAGTATGCAATATCAATTCATATTGTTGTGATGAAGAAGGAGACTGGGAGTTTGAATGTGTTGAATTGGCATGGCAATATTGTGATATATGCACAGAACCTGAAAGCGATGACATAGATGATGACGGCATAAATGATACAGAAGATAATTGCGTGCCTGCAGGAATCTGCCCTCAAAAAATATCACAATCACCTTATTATGGATGCAGATTTCTTTCACAAGAAGAATGTGAATTATATTATGAAGACACTTGGCGATATGGAGTCAGTTCTTGCTATTGGGGCATTGGATGGAATAATGGAAATCCTCAAGAAGGATGTTGGCCATGTGATCCCTTTAATGAAAACAGGGGATTTTGCGAGGAAGAATGCATAATATCCTATGTATGCAATGACAGGCAAAGAGTTTATTCATGCGGAAGCATAGGAGAGGGTAATGGAGACCTTGGCATAGAGATTGATTTCATATCTCAATGTGAAAATTCTTTTGAATACGATGCTTATGAAGGAGAATTCTATTCCTGCTATTGGGGGGAAGATATGTGGGGGTATGAAGGATGCTATGCATGTGATTATGATGCTGAATGGGACGGAGATTGCTCAAATGAATGCCCCCAGAATGTTTATTCATACAATCCAAGACAGAATGATGCAGACCAG
>Ga0209427_10007695_pt1 | contig 12169 bp, 9 predicted proteins | sample DeeMarSWOR136_30_FD_187465 | JGI IMG/M metagenome (GOLD analysis project Ga0209427, IMG submission 187465) | Marine sediment microbial communities from White Oak River estuary, North Carolina - WOR-1-36_30 (SPAdes) (version 2) | ecosystem: Environmental > Aquatic > Marine > Intertidal zone >... | reverse complement strand
AACCATATATCCCTCGTTAGTCCGGAAACTAGCTGATCTCGTTTGGCACTTGGATGAACCATCGGATCCTTTATCGATTTGCATGTATTGTATTTCTGAGTTGGCACGCCGTGAGGTCAAGGTTGTCTTGGGGGGCGATGGTGGTGATGAACTCTTTGGAGGCTATGATCGGTATTATGGAAACGTCTATGCCAGTTATTATGCTTTGATCCCTGAAAAATTACGCCGAAGCGTATTAAAACAAGTGCTCGAACGTATGCCGGAAGGCTTCTGGTATCGAAGCTGGAGCCATCGCCTGCGCTGGATACATCAGATATCCTTTAGCACCAATAGTGAGCGCTACGCCAAAAGTCTAAGCTATTTCTATTTTTCCGACCGTTTTAAACGAGATCTTTATACGGATAAGTTCCGCAAAGCGGTGCAGACGTTTGATCCGGAATGGACGCTGCGGGAATATTTTAATAGCGAAAATGCCAGCGAACTTATAGATAAAATGCTCTATACTGATTCCATGACCCGGATGCCAGATCATCCAAACATGATCCTGGATCGAATGACCATGGCTCATGGCCTGGAAGCTCGAGCCCCATTTTTAGACCATAAGTTGGCTGAGTTCTGTGCTTGTATTCCTCCACATTTTAAGATCAAAGGGATGAAGCGGCGTTATATCCAGGTTAAGCTGGCGAAAAAATATCTGCCTAAAGCGCTGATTAAAAAGAAAAAGCAAGGATTTTCATCACCTTTGACCTATCTATTAAAAGATGAATTTAGATTTCTTTATCGGCTATTTTTAAACGATTCGAGTCTGGTGAGGGATGGTTATTTGAACCAGGTATTTATCACACAATTACTCAATGAGCATCTATCAGAGAAGGTGGATCATGGCAATCGTCTTTGGTTATTGTGCAACGCTGAGGTGTGGTACAGGATGCAGATCAAAAACCAGGGGCGCAATGAAATGAGGGACTATATTGAATTTCAAAGCGGCAGGTAATGATCGGCGACGCTTCTAAGATTGAGCGAGGTTGTTAAAATCTTATTCCATGAGGTTTGGGTATGTCTTCACCTTTAGGACACTCCTTGGCTGGTTATTTGATCGCTTCCTATCGAGAAAAATCTTTCCGGCCAGGGGATCTGAAGATCCTTTTTATCTACATTTTTTTGGCCAATGCGTTGGATCTTGATTTCATTCCGGGTGTGCTGGCCAGAAAGCCGAACCTGTATCATCACGGCATCAGCCACAGCTTGGGGGCAGTCATTTTGATCGCAGCTCTCGGTGCCCTCTTGATCAGATTGATGCGTAGAGGGCAGCTTAAAAGAGACTTCTCCTATCTGATGGCCATCTGTGGGTCTCATCTAATGATTGATTTAATAACAATTGACGGCCGGCCTCCCCTGGGCATACCGCTGTTTTGGCCGCTATCAAAGGCCTATCTGATGTTCCCACTTCTTCCCCCAGTCATTCATTCAGATTTGGACCTGGCTACGTTCGGACAATTTTTTCACGATGTGTTTTCTTTGCATAATCTATATGTCATCTTTCTGGAAATTGCTCTGATGATTCCTTTCGCAGTCATGTTACGATTCATGCATATCAAGAGATTAAGGGATGCCAACTAATTTATACAAAGTTAAAGTTATTGTATTCTTTCCATCGAAGGAAAAATTATTAAATAGATTGAATATTTTAGAATCGGGTAGGAATAAAAAAGTCAAAAGTCAAAAAATTTGTAGCGGTTACTGAATAAATCGATTAAAATATAATATAGAGAGGGGAAATAAAATGAATCACGTAGATAAAAGTAAAGAGATTGATTTGTTAGAGTACTGGCGAATCATACTCAAGAGGAAATGGGTGATTGTGACCTTTGCGGGTTCTCTCATATTTCTTGTAGGCGTTATGTCTTTTCTTGCTACTCCCCAGTATGAATCAACAGCAATTTTGTGGATAGAAGAGGGAACAACCAATATACTAAGCTTGGAGGAGGTGCTGGGATACCAATCTCCAGTTTTTCGGGACACCTCATTTTTTAACACTCAACTTGAGTTGCTCCAGAGCAGAGCATTAGCAGAAAGAGTTGTGAAGAGGATGGATCTGCTATCCCGACCGGAATTTCAATCAGGCAAGAAGAGAAGTTTCATTTCTTATATGAAATCTTCTGTGAAAAATATCATCACTTTTAAATGGCTTACTTCTAAGAAAAAGTCAAAAGATGATAAATCAAAATCTCTATTTCCAGATGATCCTTATTCTGATGCGGCCAAGATGATCCTTGGAGGTTTAAAAATAAGGTCTGTCCGTGATACAAAATTAGTGGAAGTCAGCTACACTTCACCCTATCCTGTTTTATCTGCTGAGATTGTCAACACTTTGGCTGATGAATTCAAGAACTTTTTATTCGAAAAACGTTATGAACGAACTCAGTTGGCATCAGATTTTTTAAATACTCAAATCGCATCCCTTCAAGAAGAGCTAACCACAAAAACACAACAACTTCAAAAATATATAAAGGATAAAGATCTTCTTTCTTTGAGCTCTTTAAGCGATTCAGAGAATGCAGCGCTTGATACACTGACTGAATATAACCAAGCTTACACTCAGGCAAGAATTTTAAGATTTCAAAAGGAAGCGGCATATAGGGAGTTGAAGGATATTGATGTTGATTCGATTCCTCAATCCATAAGCGACCCTATCGTTCAACAGCTCAAAGGAGAATATTCAAGAATTAAGAATACTTATGATGAGAAAAGTAAAGATTTTAAACCCGACCATCCTGAGATGATTAGACTCAAAGCTAGGTCAGATAGCATGAAAGAAGAGCTTAAAAAAGTGGTTGATACGGCTGAAGCTGAATACAATGCTGCTATAAAAAGAGAATCTTCTCTTAAAAGCTTACTGGATAGACAAAAAGAGGCCGTAGCAAAGATGAGTTCCGATGCAATTCTGTTTAATAGTTTAAGGATAGAGGTCGAGAATAAACGGAGACAGCTCGATTCTTTGGTGGAGAAGAGAGACCAGACAAGTATTTCGGAACAATTAGGGGAGCTCAAATCCAGTAACATCAGCTTGATTGATCAAGGGGAAGTGCCGGACAATCCCGTTTCACCGAAGAAAAGATTGAATCTTATTCTGGCTTTCTTCCTCGGCATTTTTGGAGGGACAGGGCTCTGTTTTATCCTTGAATATTTTGATAATTCGCTCAATGGCCCTGAGGATGTAGAAAAGTTGGCCAATCTTCCGTCATTGGGAGTTGTCCCGCATCTAGAGCGAGATGGAGTTGGAAAGAATAAAAGCAAGAGATATTTTGGATACAGGTATTCTTATGGGAATGACTATCCACAAGATGAAGAGAGTTCTGAAGAGATAAAAGGGATTGAACTCATCAACCATCTTTTTCCTAGGTTTTCTATATCAGAGGATTACCGAACCATAAGAACCTCGATTCTGCTTTCTCACGCTGAAGATCATCCAAAATCCATCTCTTTTTCCAGTTCCTTACCCATGGAAGGAAAATCGGCCACAGTGGTTAATATGGCCATAGCATTTTCCCAGCTTGATGAGCGAGTTCTTGTGATCGATGCAGACCTAAGAAAACCTAAGCTACATCAGATATTTAAGGCCAGAAATGTTGCAGGCCTGAGCAACTGTTTAACGGGGAAGAAAGAATTGAATGAAGCAATTCAGAAAACTTCCATTCAAAATATCTGGATTCTACCCAGTGGTCCTATCCCGCCAAACCCGACTGAGCTTTTAAATTCAAGAAGAATGAAAGAATTGTTGGAGGAGATTAGGAAAGCATTCGATTACATCCTTATCGATACGCCTCCAGTTCTGGCCGTGACGGATGGCGTGATCGTCTCCTCGCTTTCAGATAGTACGGTTTTAGTCATCAACGGAAGCAAACTCACTCGTAAAGCATTCTTGAAAGCGGTAGGAGAATTGAGAAAAGCAAGAAGCAAAATTATCGGTGTGGTCTTTAACGGTATTAAGTTAAGAAAAGGAAACCATTTTTATATGGATTATTATCACTATTATCGTTCCGATTATTTCGATGACGATGGACAACAAAAAAAGATAAAAGAATAGGTTTTTAGATAAATAAAAATTGAGTTGAAGTCTTTATCGCACTCAATTTGTAAAGAATATTGTAAAATCTTTCACAAATTTCTTTTTTTGTTGCTCTCAGCCAGAATCCCCTCTCTCATTTTCCTCTGTAATATCCCCCAGTATAAGAGAACTTAAGATCTACAATTTCCTATTAATAATTATTAGCTGAGTAATTTAATATGGATAAGATCGAGATGAGACAAAGAAGAGGAGTTATCAAGGGCCGAACTCGAGGAAAACTCGATCAAATTTGTGGAAAACTCATCGAATTCGGGATACTCGGATTGATCGTTCTCAGCCCACTTCCAGCAGCCTCAGTGTATGATTGGTCGATACTGGTGATTCAGATAACAGTGCTGATCATGATGGTTGCCTATTTTCTAATGAGAAATAAACCAGAGACAAACGAGTTTCTGTCTTTATCTATGAAATGGTCGAGAGTATTTTTCATAGGACTATTCATTTTACTTTTCATTCAAATTATTCCTCTTCCAAAATTTCTAGTCAAAATTTTTTCTCCGAGCGCCTTTTCTTTCCGGCAGCAATACTTAACAGACTTTTCAGAGATGACGTTCATGAGTTTTTCCCTGATTCCTAATCATTCCCTTAGGGAAGGCCTTGAACTTCTCACTTATTTCTTTATCGGATTTCTTATCCTTAGAACTGTCACAAGGCGGGCGCAGATCAATCGAATTTTTTCGGTTCTGATTGCTGTGGGAGTTTTTGAGGCATTCTATGGTATGTTTGAGCTTTATAATAAAAATCCAAGAATCTTATTCTATAAAAAAGTTCACTACCTAGATACAGTGACAGGAACTTTCGTTAATCGAAATCATCTCTCAGGATACCTTGAAATGGTCATTCCATTAGCCATTGGCTTGATCATAGCAAAAGGAAACCTGTTCTCTACAGAGAGATTGAAATGGAGGGAGAAAATTCTGCGCATATCCGAGAAGGGCTTCTCTACAAATTTGCTTATGTCTATAGCTATAATTATTATGTCCTTAGGTATCATATTTTCTAAATCGCGTTCAGGAATTTTTCTTTTGGTCTTCAGTTTTATCTTGTTTTTTGGACTAGCCGTCCTGTATTTCAGGAGGACTGAGGATCAGAAAAAATGGATAAGCACTTTTCTTGCAATCATATTTATTTTCATCGTTATTTTCTCTCTATATATAGGACTTAGCAATACTCTTGAAAGGTTCTCCCTTGATAAACTCCTCCTTGAGAAGAGACCCGTTTTTTGGGAAAATACTCTAGGTCTTTTTAAAGATTTTCCGATTTTTGGCACCGGCCTAGGGACCTTCTCGTCTCTCTATCCTGATTGGGATCAAGACGGTAACCTGGTGCGTGTTTATCATGCCCATAATGATTATCTTGAGTATTTATCAGAACTCGGAATCATGGGATTCCTTTTTCTTCTCATGGGGATTCTTTTTATGATCATTAAATCCTTTCTCGTCTGGCGGGGAAGAAGGCGTGCAGAAGTCAAAGGGCTGGCTCTTGGGGGGATTATTGCCTTAATTTGTATGTTGATTCACAGCATAACTGATTTTAATCTTCACATCCCCGCAAATATGATCCTTTTTTCTGTGGTTTTATCTTTAACTGCGGTCATAGCGCATTACAGAATGAACGCGGTGAGATTAGAGGATAGACAGAGATAAAAGAATGCTGACAGTAAATTAAATATCAATTGAAAGAAAAATGAAAGACTTGAAAAAGTATTTGATAATAGTGGTTCTTATTCTTTTAGGACTGTTAGATATCCTAATCTATCGGAATAATCATCTTTGTTATAAAACAGAGAAAGTAGAGAATAATGAAACGAAGATAAAAATTCTTGAAGGTGCTGTTGATTTTTATCCTTCCAACGATCTTGTGTTTTATGAATTAGGCAGAGCCTATCTTGATTTAGGGATTAGTAAACTCGATGAAAATTCTGGAAGTCAAGAGTATCTTCAAAAATCCATACGGAGTTACCGAAAATCATTGAGGAGCAATCCCGCTTCTTATTATGGCCATTTTTATCTGGCTCAATCGCTCCTCTATGTGAATTATCTTTTACCCCCATCAGACATAAATCCTCATGATGAATTCAAATTAGCGGCCTCTTTAGCTGGTGAAAATAGCGAGATATTTTTCGAGGTAGCCAAAATATTCCTATCCCGTTGGGCTCAACTTTCAGATGATGATAGGCATTTCACCTTGGAAATTCTGAGAAAAGTTGTAAGGAATAAGGATCTAGATAGAATTCGCACTATCCTTTCTGTTTGGGAAATGAACGTCAAGAATTACAGTATCATCGAAAATATTCTGCCGGAAGATTGGCGGGTTTACAGACTCTATGCTGAATTTTTAGGAGAAAAATCCCTTTCTGCAGAGGCCAGACAGAGGAGTCTCGCCAAAGCTGAATACTTGGAATTTCAGGAGGCAAGAGAAAAGCAGAAAGCGGGAGAAAAAGAATTTTTTTCTTTCAGGTTGGGTGAAGCCTTTGATCATTTTATTTCCTGCTTGAGATTTCTGAATAAGATAAGATTCTACCAGAATTTAGCTTCACCGGTTCTCATAAATGTTTCTGAATTTCTCGAGCTAAAAAAATCGGCATTATTGTATTTAGCCAAATGTTGTATTGAACAGGGAAAAGAGCTTGATGAAGTTGAGGGTTATTTGCAGAGTTATTTAGCTTTAGAAAATGACTTGGCAGCCGTAGAGGAGATCGAGTCGTACCTCAAGATAAAAGGGATTATTCCTGAGAAGTTAGAGACAAATCCTAGAGATTTAAATGATCTTTTCTTCCAGCTCCTTCTTAGCTTTAATCAGGACCATCATAAGAATATTATGGAGCTGGGTCGGCACTTAAAACAGAGTATCATTCTCATACCCGAACCTAATAAAGAAATCTATGTTCAGATTTTAAACCTTATTGGGGATTCCTTCCAGAAAATAGGTCAAGTCTATGATGCGGGTGATTTTTATAATAAAGCTCTTGAGATTGATCCGAACAATCTCGAGACACTGATCAGGATTCGACGTTATCATGAAAAATTAGGTTCGGATGAAGAGGTTCAAAAAATAAACGAAAAAATAGATGAGGTACTCTCGCCAAAAGAAAAGACCTTCAGGAATTATTCGATAAATAAAGGCCGACTTTTTACTCGCTCTTTTGTTTTTGATGGTGAAAAAAAAGTTATAGGAATACATTTTGATTTCCATGAAGAGGAAAATAAACCTTTGATTTCGGTTTTTTTTAATGATCGTGTCGTCTGGGAAGATTTCTTAAACGGGAAAACGCTATCCCTTTTTCTTGAGACCAAGATCGGGCAAAACATTTTAAGAGTTATCCCTTTAAACAGAGAAGTTATTCTTACTAAGTTGGACTATCATTGAGTTTAATCACCTTTTTAGGTGAGAGCATAATATTTAAATTCACCCCTTGATTCATCTATGCTGACTATTATTAAAAGAAAATTTTATTGCTAATATTTATCCAAGTCTCCGTTATGTTTATTGATTGTATAAGATATAAATTGTGGAGGCAAAATTTATTTTTTGTATAAACAAGGAAATATGATTAAAATGTATACTATACCAGAGATAAAAATAGAAATCCTTTCTTTTAGAAAGCACTTCAGGGTGAAAAGTGTTTACCCTGAGTTAGTTTTAACGGGAGATGATTAAAATGAGAAGTCAATCCGCCATCTTGTTAGCCATTCTTTCTATTTTACTTTTGCCGTATTTATTTTCTCAAGAAGAAGCTCCCACAGTCAGTGAAAAATCCATAATAGACTACAAAATAGGTCCCAAAGACCTGTTAGAGATCAGTGTTTTTGGTCACAAAGACCTGGATACGAGAGTCCGTGTTTCGGAAGAAGGAAAGATTACCTTTCCCTTGATAGGAGACTTTGCTGTCGAGGGATTAACCAAAACAGAAGTTGAGTCTAAATTGAGTCTCCTTCTTAAGGAAAAATATTTACAAGATCCTCAAGTCACCATTTTTATCCTGGAATATCAAAGCAAGAGAGTGTCTGTGCTCGGAGCTGTGGGGAAACCAGGCAGTTATGAGATTATTGGTCGGAGAACATTACTCGATATCATTGCTCAGGCAGGAGGTTTCACTGGAAATGCTGGGGATGAAATCATTATAATGCGGGAGCTAGGAAACGGTACGAAGAATTCATTGAAAATCTCTATCGAGGATTTAACGGTAGAGGGGAAGGCTGAACTTAATATTCCCCTTCAACCTAACGATGTTGTTAATATACCGATAGATGAAACTGTTTATGTGTATGTTTTTGGCCAAGTGAGAAGTCCTGGGGCTCTCGAGGTGAAAAAATCTCAAATTCCCACACTTCTCCGAGCTATTGCCATGGCCGGAGGATTCTCCGAGCGTGCATCTAAGGGGGGAGTTATATTAAAGAGAAAAGATGAGAGTGGAAAAGAGACTCAGCAAAAAGTAAACGTGAAGGATATTATCAAAGGTAAAAAGAAAGATATTCAGTTGAAGGATGGTGACATTGTTTACGTTCCTGAGACTCTTTTTTAAGTCATAGCTGACTCTTTTTTATTATCATTTATTGACTAAAAATGATTGATTTACACTGTCATATTCTTCCAGCTCTGGATGACGGAGCGAAAGATTTAGAAGAAGCCCTCGAAATGGCAAAAATAGCAGAAATGGAGGGAATTGAAAAGATTGTAGCTACTCCCCATCTTTTCAGGGGATATATTACTCCTAAAGATTTAGGTATAGTAGAAGAAAAACGAATAGAATTTATTCAGCTGCTCGATGAGAACAAAATAAATATTGAAGTGTTTTCCGGGGCAGAGGTCCATATTTCTCATAATTTGATCGATGAGATAAAGAAAAACAGGCGCTATCTGGTTGTTAACGGAGGCTCATACATATTTGTGGAGTTTCCTCCAGAACACGTTTTCTCTGGAGTGAAGAATTTATTTTTTGAATTGAGGAGTGAGGGAATCATTCCCATCATTACCCATCCAGAACGAAATTCTGTTTTCGTCAGTAATCCCGGCCTGCTCTACGAATTGGTGCAAATGGGAGCTTTCTCTCAGGCGAATAGTGGGAGTTTTACTGGACTTTATGGGAAAAAGGCTCATGAAGCTGTCTGTCGTTTTCTAGAGTTAGGTCTTATTCATTTTATCGCGAGTGATTGTCATAACACCCGTTCCCTCTCTCCTAAGCTTTCTGAGGCTGTAGAGAAAGCAGCCGCAATAGCTGGTGATAAGAATGCAATTGCTTTTGTGGAGGATAATCCGCAGTCCGTTTTAAACGACCAGGAGCTGCCATATTTTCGTACTCCCTTAAATCCTAAGGAGGATAAAAAATCCTTATATATAAAAACCCCAAGTTTTTTTAAACGTTAGATTCAGATTAGAGGATAGTAAAAAGCAATATTTTTCTTGACAAATAGCAATAAAAAGCATATTATTTTAAACAGTGGAAAAGGAAGGAGGTTAAAAAAATGTTTAAACCACGTAGAATCATTATTTTGTCACTAGGAATTGTTTTTTTTCTTTCATGTTTCCTCTATTCAGCGGAAAATAAGGATGTAGCCAAGGGAAACATCATTGGCTTCGTCTACGGTCAAGATGGGACAACACCTCTCGAAGGAGCTGTCGTTAAAGTCGAAAATGTATCCACAGGTACAGCTTACGAAAGCACAAAAACAGAAGCCAATGGTCTTTTCAAAATTGTAGAAGTAGAAAGCGGTATTTATCTGTATGGAGTCCTGACTGCAGATGGAGGCTATGATTCAGAGAATTATTTTGGAGTTAATGTCAGCGAAGGTGAAACAGCAAAACTGGCTATCTCCCTAACCCCCTATGAGGGAAAGGTGGCCGCAGCTCTTCAAGAAGTGTACAAGGCCCAGGGAAAATCTGGAGAGGTTTTAGTAGGCACTGTTATTGATTATGACCCAGGATCAAAATTTGCGGAAGTTCTTATTGTCAAAGGCTTCTTACAGTTGGATGACAAAATCCATGCCAAAGGGAAGAGAACAGATTTTTATCAGAATGTTAAGGAACTGTTACTCGGACAATCTCCTGTCAGAAGACTTTTTTCAGGTCAAACGGCTAACCTAAAGGTGAAGGATCATGTTGTCAATGGTGATTTGATCTATCTCATCCCGACGAAAAAGCTATTCCTGCTGCCTATAGGTATTGCTGCTGTAACTGCTGCAACTTCTGCCGTTCTCTTCACAAGAGGAGAAGACCAGAAAGTTATAACCTGTTCTCCGTTCAAGAAGTGATTTCTGAAACTCTTTGCTAATCATCTGACTCAGTTTATTCATTTCATCCACAATCACAGAAGTGCATCAACTCATTCTAGCCTTTTCAGATTAGTCTATCTGTTTTGGAAGGACAATACTTAATCCACTTCACAATCACCAGGATTCCAAACGTCAGCCAGCTTTTTCGATACCATCATCGTCTTGGATAGAAATTACACCTCTGGTCTGGTAAGATTGTTCTCGAAAGATGCCGAAGAGACATCATATCTGGATTATCCCCTTCATTCTTTCATTCTTTGTCTCTTCCCTCCTTCCAGAAAACCACCAAAACTACTCCCTCCCAGAAGTCCAGAAGGTCTTAAGGGTGATTGACAACATGATCGCTGCGCAATTCCAGGAAGATAGAGATGTCCTCGAGCAGGTCGAGATCACAGAGAGCGAGCTCAACTCCTATTTCACCTACCGCATCGAGACCGAAAAGGAAGAGATCATGAAGGAGCTGAGCCTGAAGATTTTCGATGACCAGAGGCTTGAAGGGAAGATCTTTATCGACCTTGAAGGACAGAAGATCCCGAAAATCCTCCGCCCCCAGATGAATATCTACATGGGGGGAAAAATCATCATCCAGGATGGGAAGATAAGACTGGATATCAAAAGCATCTACCTGGATGGGCAGCGCATCCAGCCGATGGTTCTGGATCTCATCATCTTCATCGCGGCCAAGATAGAAAACTTTGAGCCCTACAGCCTCAGTGACTGGTACGAGCTGCCCTACGGGATCAAGAATATCGAAACCCAGAAGGGTAAAGCCACGTTTTATTATTGACGATCGGTTGATATGCCCTGCGGCTTGCCGTGGGGAACCGATCGTCGAGGGATCCAAGGGGGTATGCCCCCTTGGTCGCAGGGCGGGGGTTCATGCCCCGCCTGAGAAGGGGAGGCAGGGAGCCCGGACGAAGTTCGGGCGACCGTTGGAAGGGGGAAGTTAGTTCCCCCTCCAAGTTGATTTAAGGAGAAGAGTAGAGGGAGAGATAATTTAAATAGACCCGACTGGCGCGGTCCATTTCTAAGAAAAAAGCCCGTCCTGGCGACGGGCTTTTTTATTTCTGGGCCTATTCTATGGATAAATGGCGGAAAAAATTATATAAATAGAGGGAAAATATAATAATCGCGGCAGATTCATGATCAGAGTCATCAGCGGGATTTACAAAGGGAAAAGACTTAAAAAAGTCCCCAGCCTTAAGGTCCGTCCGATGCCTGACAAGCTCAAGGAGTCGCTGTTCAGCATCATCCAGAATGATGTCAAGGGGGCTGACGTTCTGGACGGGTTTGCCGGCACGGGTTCGGTGGGGATCGAGGCCCTCAGCCGGGGGGCGGAGAAGGTTGTTTTTGTTGAAGAGCTATATATGGCCGCAAAAACCATAAAGCATAACCTGGCCAGGTGCGAGGCTGAAGCCAAGGCCCGGATCATCCGCAGAGAATTCAACCGTGCTGTCATTCAGCTATCTAAAGAGGGGAGTGCCTTCGATATCATCTTCCTCGACCCGCCGTACAAGCTCCTTGAGGAGCGGAATCCTTTAAAAGTCATAAAAAAACGGGCGGTTCTAAAGGAAAAGGGAACAATCATCTTGCGCCACTACTTTAAGACCAGATTCGAGGCGAAATACTATAAGCGTACTCGCCGGATCAACATCGGAGACGATGTAATTTCTTTTTATGAATGACGAAGGAGGGCACTGGATTCCTGCTTACGAAGGCAGTAGGGATCCAGGCTTGTTCCCGCGCAGGCGGGTGCAGGAATGCAGTG
>Ga0209427_10007694_pt1 | contig 12171 bp, 13 predicted proteins | sample DeeMarSWOR136_30_FD_187465 | JGI IMG/M metagenome (GOLD analysis project Ga0209427, IMG submission 187465) | Marine sediment microbial communities from White Oak River estuary, North Carolina - WOR-1-36_30 (SPAdes) (version 2) | ecosystem: Environmental > Aquatic > Marine > Intertidal zone >... | reverse complement strand
TAACCAATGAAATTTTTGTTTTTTTCTTTAGCATGTTGTTCTAATGCGATTAAAATTTTTTTTCTTGAACTAACCTTAAAATCCTTTCCAGATTCAAATTCATAGCTTTGTTTAAAACCCTCTCCTGAAAAAATCAAATTGAAATAGAGAAATTTAGGGCCAAGGATGACTCCCTCTGTTGAGGGTACTGCTGTCGAAGTCTCTCTTTTTGTAATTTCAATAGAATCGAATTCTGACCAATTAACTCGAAAGTATGGTTTATGTGGAACATTTATTTCAATGTATTGATCCGTAATAATAAAACTTCTAATTTTAGAAAATCCTCGCATATAATATATGAACCCACCTATTACACCTAATACAATGGACCATATTATTATAAGTGCGATTACTGCTTTATCAGGAATTTCACTCACTACTCCAACTGAAACCATTATCATAAACAATACAAGGATAATCATACCAGTGATCCCGCATCTTAACTCTCTTTTTAATGTCTCAACAACTTCAAATTTTATAGATTGATTAGTTGAACCTACACTCATTTTACTCACAATAAAGATTTTTTTGACACATGAGTCAAATTATTTTGTTTACTTATAAATATTTGAGAATTGCAAACTTAAATGATTCAAATCATCTTTATTGTTCTAATTTGATTTTCTTTTACTGGATTCAATAATGCCTTTAACCCGACCTAATTAACTTGAGTCTGTCTCATTACCCAAATATTAGCTGCAGGGGCTATTATGATTGATATTAAATAACCCAGGAAATTTCTTTGTGTAATTTCAATATAATTTATTGATATAAGTTAACATATTTTATGATAAACTATTTTAAATTATTTTGATAAGTTATACTTAATAATTTATCCTGACTTAGACTATTTTAATATAAAATTTTACAGCTTTCAAGATCTAAGGATAACAGATTACTATATTTTAAGCAAACATTACAATTCTTTATTGTAACTATAGCAATCTCTTCTCATACTTATTGTAATTGTATATTTAATATGAGAATTGAAAGAATAAGAACCATTTCACGAATTCTTTTTAGAATTCAAAAACAATTATAACTATTTAAAAAACCTATCGAGATTAAATAACAGAATTCTTACTTGATAGAGTTTTCAAAATTGACTTTAGATCAAAACCGAGTACTCATGTTCCTTATATCCTCATAGAATGGGCTGCGGCCTTTTCCTTCTTGTTTGGCACTATCAGGCTTGATGCAACGATAGGGTGGATAATAGCAATCTTATTTTAGATATTTATCGTTGTTTTAGTCTATTATATCATCAAGCGAAGGAAAAATAATGAAAAGAGTACAACACCCATTTAAATTTAAATAATATATACGAGATAAATTGACTCGTCCGGCAGGCATTAGGTCAAAATAACAAAAGAAATAATTTATTTAATAATCAAAAAATTTATTAAACCTAAAGATATGGTTAATATGGTAAAAGAAACAACATGAACCTGGCGATTAAAATAATGAATGAAAATAATATCCAAAAAAATGAAAAATTATTATGGAGAGAATGGGTTCCAGCTGCAAAATTTTTAAAAATTCTAGTGATATTTGTATGTTTATTTATTCTTTCTATCGGTATTATAATTATTGCTTTTATACCTAAAGAGTTGACATTTTTAGGCATAATATTTGGTGCTTTAAGTCTGTTTATTTTTCTTGTATATTGGAACTATAGAAGGTTAAAAATCACCTTAACCAATAATCAACTTGAAGTAATATATGGATTATTTAACCATAAAAGAATTCCCATAAATAATATTACCAGTTGTGATATAACTAAAGCACGTTTTAGAACTTACGGGGGAGTAGGAATTCGATTTGGAATAGATGGTTCATGGGCCTATAACACAGATTTCGGAGAAGCTGTAAAATTAACTTTTCAATCTGGCAGACCATTTGTTTTCTCTACAAGAAATCCACAGAAAATTTGTAATCTAATACAAGAATTACTGATTTAAAATCAAATTAATACTATTGTATACTTAGAGATTCATGATCTCTTTTAATTCAAGAAGATTTTTACTGTTAAAATCAGCGAATTCAGAGGTTTTTCCCTCAGGATTGATATAAGGGGAGTAATATCAATTGCTTTTGCTGTTTGGATATCAATTTTTCTATCCTCAGTAGTGTTGATCTTCTTTTTAACAAATCTATATTCATTAATTAAAAAAAAAGATGATGAATCAGGTTTTTTGAAATTTAGCATCATCCGTAGGTATATTGTCAAAAAGATAATTCATTTTGCAATAAATTAACAATTTACTTAAAAATCTTTTCCGCGATGGTTAATAACGTAATTTTTCTCTCTTTTTATTTAATAAATTCAAGTAATTCTAAGGCACTGCTAAAGGGAGATTGTTCAGATTCTTTTATTTTAGATTTTTCTTTATTAAATAATTCTTGAAAATTACCATTTTTTCATTTAATATTCTTGTTAAATTATGAATGTAGTCAATTAGACCGTTTTGACACCCATTTTTTATCTTTTCGAAGTCTAACCTTATTTTGAGAAATTTTTTTGGTCCTAGCGAACATTGCTACTATGTGGCTTTTAAATAGTTTTAAATAAGTGAAGTTTTATTAAATACTTACATTAGTGTAAAGAATATATTTTTAATTAAATTTCAATAGAAAGATGCTAATCCTTCATACTTCAGATATTCATTTAAAGAATTTTAATGATGAAAGATGGAAGGCATTACTTTCTATTTTAGAAATAGGAAAGCAAGAATCAATAGATATACTTACCATTTGTGGTGATTTATTTGATAAAGATGCAGATGCAGAATTTTTGAGACAAGATTTGAGGTCGATTTTTTCTGATAATGGATTTGATATAATAATTGTACCAGGAAACCATGATTGTAAATCATATGGAACAAATGAGAGTCGTCTTTATTTCGGTAGCGATGTATCTGTAATATATGATTTATATAAACCTATTGAATATGACGATATTCGAATATGGGGTTTTCCTTTCGAGAACATTGAAGAAACTGCATTTCTCTCAAAACTTGAAAATATAAAGGATAAAATTACTCAAGATAAAACAAACCTATTGATGTATCATGGCGAATTACTTGATGCTTTTTTTTCTAGAAATGAGTTCGGTGATGAAGGAAAAGAGAGATACATGCCTTGTAAACTCTCTTACTTTAAAGATTTAAATTTTAATTACATCCTAGCTGGACATTTTCATTCCAGATTTGATGTATGGCAACCTAAAAATGATTGTTATTTTGTATATCCTGGTTCTCCTGTCTCTTTAACGAAAAGGGAGAAAGGTGTAAGAAAGGTAAATATTTTCGAAGTTGGAGAACCTCCTCGTGAATTTTCCTTAGATACACCCTATTATGAGGAAATTATTATAGAATTTGATCCTTTCAATGAAAATGATATTATTGAAGGTTTAAAGAGTCGAGTGAACAAGGTAAATTTAAATGCCAGAATTATTTTGACAGTAAAGGGTTATATCAATAGTAAAAAACAAAGCAAAAGCGAAATAGATCTCATTAATGAAATTAAAGAAATTTTTCAAGGAAGAACTGTAGAATACAATTTTTTAATTGAGGATATTAATGAAGTTCTTAATGATGAATTATTTCTCAAATTTAATAAGGAATTAGAAAGAGAAGAGTTAAATGAAGAAAGAAAACAAGAAATGCGAAACATTGTTATACAAGCAATGAGAAGGCTGAAATCATGAAAATTGAGAATTTTGAGATTCGCGATTATGGGCCATTACCCGATCTTGGTATTATCAACTTGGATACCTTGAATCTTTTCTATGGTAGAAATGAAAGTGGTAAAACTTTAATCGTAGATGCTCTAATTAAATTGCTAATGGGAAACCAGATTATCCATAAAGAAAAACTGAATCGCATTAATGAAAAACCTATTGGATATGTAAACATTATAGATAATAAGGGTAAGAAACAAACTCTAAAAGGAAAAGATTTACTTCCAGATATTTTAAATATTTTACCACTAGAATTTTATAATGTTTTTGTTATTAGAGATAGTGATCTTACTATTCAAGATCAAAAAGATTTCTACAACAATATAACAGATCGTTTATTAGGTTTGCGAATTAATGATATTCAAAAATTAGATAATGAACTTCTAGAACTTGGAAAGTTAACTCCTTCGGGAAAATTTAGAGATATATCTCCCGAAAAATTAAATAGTCGATTAAAAGAGGCTAGAAAATATATTAAAAATATCAATAATCTAGTTGATAAAATAAGAACAGAGAATTTAGATGAATTAGAAAAAGATAGATTAAAAATTAATAAAAATATTGAGATTACAAAAAAAAATATTGAAAACTACGAAAAAGCTAGGAATAGAGAAAAATATGAACTAGGAATTGACGCTCTAAATAAACTTAAAAATGCAAAGAATCAGTTTGATAAACTCCTAATCTTCAGTGATATTGATAAACAAAATTGGCGAGATAATCAAAATAATATTAAAATCTATGAGAATGAAAAAGCTAAATTAGAATTAAAAAGACAACAATACATGCGAGAATTTAATGAAATTACTATAAAAATTGAAGAATTGAAGAATAATTTGAGAATTCCTGAAAAGGCAAAAACAAGATTGGAAGAAATTATAAAGCCTGAAATACGTAAATATAAAGCTGAAACAGGAGAACTTAAAAAACAAGGAATCATAAATAAGTTTTTTATGAGACTATGGTTTGTTTCTTTAATTCTTTTTGGTGCCTTTTTCTTAGTGGGTTTTTCTTTTAATTCTTTATTTTCAATATTTATGGGAATACTTTTTGCCATCCTCACTGTTGGTTCATTAATCTTTTTCAAATTCCCTTATATTAGAAAAAAAGGTTTTATTGATGGATTCGTCGAGAGAATTAATTTGGAGTTAAAAGAATTTGGATTAAATGGTCAAAATTATAAAGAGGTTTCGGAAAAGATATTAAATTTTGAAACAGAATACGAAAAGAAAATAGATAAACTAAATGAATTAAAAAACCGAAAACTACAATTGGACAATAATATCCTTACCATATTGAATGAAAATATTCCTTATAGCGATGCAAGGATTAAAGAAAGCGTAAAAGCTATTGATCTTATAAGAAGTACTTCAAAAGTTGAATCTTTAAAAGAATATGAAGAACAACTAGTATTAAAAAGGGAAACAGAAAGAATTATTGAAAAACAAAAATCTAAGTTAACGATCTTCAATATAGAAGGAGAAAATGATGATGAAAAAATAATTAAATGGGAAACTGAATTAGCCAAGCTCGAGAAATTCAAGGATGAGGTAAAAGAAATTACTTATGATAATGATCAATACTTTTTGTTAAAGAATAATAAAGATAAATTAGAACAAAAAAAAGAAGAATTAGATTCAAAATATAATGATTTAAAAAATAATTTATTTGAAATTGAGCGCTCTGTTAATAGTATATTAAATGATTGCGAAGAGTATCTCTACTGTACCGTTATAAGTGATTTAGAAATAATTAAATCAGAATTAAGCTCCTTCATAAAGGAAAATAAAAATATGAAAGAAAATGTACTAGAAATTCGAAATATTTACAATAGAATAAAAAACAAAGGAAAAGAAAAAATTTCTAAGCTATTGAGTAAAGAAAGTTCAATAACCAAATATTTCAAAGAAATTACTAATGGTATATATGAAGAAATCATATTCACTATAGAACCATTTGAAATTAAAGTGAAGCGTAAAGATAATCAAATTCTCAATTTAAATCAATTATCAGGTGGGACCTTCGATCAACTTTATCTTGCAGTCCGTTTAGCGTTGGGTGAAAAATTATTGAAAGAAAATCAGGGCTTTTTCATCTTGGATGATCCTTTTATCAAATCTGATTCGTTGAGACTGGTTAATCAAATAAACCTAATAAAAAAGTTATCTTCACTAGGATGGCAAGTGCTTTATTTTACCTGTAAAGATGAGATTTTAGTTAATTTAAACCAAGAAATTAATAATAATGAGATAAAGTTCATTGAACTGAACAATTTGATTCTGTAGATAATTAATCTAACATAATACCTGGTTTTGTTGCTAAAAGTTATCCATCATATTTTTATTTAAATCAAAATACTTCAAGAATTAGGATATATGAATATGCTAGGAAAATATACGGTTAAATTGTAATATTTCGTGAAACGATAAGATATTCTATGATTTATTCTTGTTTCTATAATTTTAAGTCATTCAAATAGAAATTTAAAACCTCCCAAATACTTAGTAAAAGCCCATAAAGCTTTATCTATTGTTCTACTAGATTAGTTTTTCTTAATTTATTACATAAATATAACATCAAAATTATCTAATTATTGCCCCTGATTACAAAGGCACGGGTCTTGTAGAAATCTTCCCGAATTATGTATTGTTATTTCTAAATAGATTCTAAAATTTTATTTATAAGAATGGGGATATCATGATTAGGGTCTCCATTCATCGAACTATCTATAACAGATTGCATTCCTCGAACGTGAAAATGGTGAGGTCGACTTTTTACATTCCATATATCATCATAATTGTCAAATCGCATTTGATCATCTGGATTAGGTGAAAATATAATGGAATAAGAATATTCCCCGTAATCATTGTAGCGAATAAAAAGATATATCTCATTATGAAATATAACTCTTAACACTGGACGATCTTTATAAAGTATAATTTCTCTTAAAAGAATAGTATAATTTTTTGTAATTATACTTCAAGCTAATTCTAGATTCTTACGAGAATCCATATATACACATCTCTAAAGGTATTATAGATTTTTCAGGATTTCTTGATACTTAGTATAATCTAATAATAACTGCCGCAATTCTACAGCATCATCTTCAGCATTCTTATAAATTCCCATACGTGCTTTCTCTAAAAAATCCTTAGAAGAAGATTCATTCCATCGAGCTAAAATTTCATCAATATATTGCTTCAGAATCCTTAATTTTGAAGTAATTAAATCCTCTGCCACTCCTTTATCCAATTTCACTTTAGTCATGATAGCAGTCCCTTCACATGATCTTTTTAAAATCTTCTAAAGATAAATTAGACGGGATTCCTAGTTGAGCCATTTTAGAAATAAATTCGTGCAAAGATATTTTTGCTATTTCAGCTGCTTTTTCTATTGATATTTCCTTTAACACGTATTTTTTAATAGCAAAATTAAAACGTTCTTTTTGAAGTCCTTCAATTAATATTTTTTTTATCAAGGAAGAACGATCGAGATTCTCTCTTTCAGCGAGTTCTTCAAATTCCTTTATTAAATCCTCATCCAATCTAAAATTCATTTGTTTTGTCATATATATTTCCTCCTTTCCAATTATTTTTTGATAATTTCTTCAGCTTTCTTCTTAAAAAATAATACTATATCTGGTCTTAAAGATTTAATGTGCGCTAATTCATCAAAAAAGGTTTGAAATTCTTTTCGACTAATAATATTCTCTTTTAATAGATCTAATAATATTAATTCGGATGTTTTAGGTTTTAAACCACAATTCACAGCATAATTTATAGCTTGATGATCATCTGTTACGGGAATTCCCTCGCTTCTTATACTAATTAGAATGGTTTCATTTTCACCTTTACCTAGATTATTAGAAAAGATGCCATCATTCAACTTTATTCTTATTACTTCTATTATCTTTTTATCAATATTTTTTTTTAATAATTTCACATCCGAAAATCTGTTAATATCTGCAATTAATTCATTTTTGACAGTAGGACTTATAATAACTGATCCTAATAATGGTAATTTCTCTTTAACTCTGATCTTTGTTAAGTAGATAAGAGCGCAAGCATCATAAACATGAATATTCATTAAAATAATATATAGCAATGCTAGCATATAAGTCTTTTGGTATTAATTAATAGTATTTGCATATACATAACCGAAATATTTTATGCCAATATATACAAATCTTCTTGAAACGGTTAGAGAATAAAAAGCTAACCATAGGATTTCTATTTATTGAAAAGAAGGACATCAGTTTTATTCAAATTGAGATTTAAATAAACAAAATCCAAGGGATAATACTTCTTATATTATTTTTAGTACAGATACGTGAAATAACTGAGAATTAAAATAAATTTAGCTCTATCTTTTTTAAATTGCTCGGCAGCATTTTTATTTAAAGGACATTCAAGATTAAGCATCTCAGGTTCTAAGTTTATAAGTCCTTTTAAACAATGTATAAATATACATAAATTAGCCTTAGTTGCATATTTTATAAAAACATTTGGGGAGTCTGATAGCATAAATGAATCGATATTTGGGTGCCAAATTTTTGTGTGACAATAAGCATCTCCCTCAGCCCATGGGGGTGGTCCAGCTATCATTCCCTCATCAACCGATAAATAATCTGACTTGGCATTATAATTAATATTTTTTAGTTTTAATGAATCAGGCAAATATTTACCATGAAAAAAGAAATTTAAGCCAAGAGGACTTATATCATATTTGTCATAAAATTATTTTTTAAATTCTGCTACAGTTTTTTCAGATTTTAATTCTTCATGAGCGATTATTCTTTTCAGTAAAATTAAAATTATAAATGAAGTTAAGAAGTTAAAAATATAGATTTTTTATTGATTAAAAATTGCATCTAAAATAACTATGAATAAGTTTAAGAGGACACTAATGAACCTCGGTCTTAAATATATAAAAACAAGTAGGCATGATAGAAAAATACAAAACATAATTAAAGACTATAAGCTACCAGATCCCCTAATTTTTCAAAATGGAGAGAAAGTAATTGATAAAACACAGTGGATTGAGAAGAGAAGGGCAGAAATTTTATGCTTATTCGAAGAAAACGTGTATGGTAAAATCCCAACTGAAGTGGTTGAAGCTGAATACAATATTATAAATGAAGTTAAGAATGATTTTAATGGATTAGCTACCCGAAAGGCGATTAAGATGGTTTTAAAACGTGGGGAACGATAGATTAAGGCTAATCTACTTATATGTATCCCCAATAATGTAAATAGACCTTCCCCTGCATTTATAGGACTACCAAATTGGTGGGGTGGTTTTAAGAGAAGTCTTTGGCCTTATAAGCATGTCTTACACAGAGGATATGCCCTTGCAACGGCAAGATTTGGAGATTTCGATCCCAATAACAACAATTTTAACAATGGAGTTCATCCACTATTTTACAAAGAAGGGCAAAAACGCCCTTTAGAAAATGAATGGGGTACAATTGGAGCATGGGCTTGGGGGCTAATCCAAATTATGAATTATTTTGAGTGGGATTCTGACATTGATCAGAACCGTGTAGCCGTGTTAGGACACTCACGAATGGGAAAGACCGCACTATGGGCAGGAGTTAATGATGAGCGTTTCTCAATGGTCATATCAAATAATTCGGGCTGTTGTGGAGCTTCTTTATTTCGTAGAAAAATCGGAGAATCGATTAAGATGATTAATGAATGTTTTCCTCATTGGTTATGTTCTAATTTTAAAAAATATAATAATAGAGAATTTGATCTTCCTGTAGATCAACATATGTTAATTGCTTTGATCGCACCTCGACCCGTTTATATTGGAAGTGGACAAGGCAACCTTTGGGCGGATCCTATAGGGGAATTTCTCGGAGCAAAATATGCAGATCCTGTATATAAACTACTTGGGACAAAAGGATTGGGTATTGATGAAATCCCAAAAATTAATGAGCCTATAATGAACAGGATAGGTTATCATATTCGGGAAGGTGGACATAAATTATCCTTGTATGACTGGGATAGATACATGGATTTTGCTGATTTGTATCTTTAGGAAAATTTTGTATCAAATTTATACTTTTTAATTTAAGTAAATTGCTTTAATCTAATTTCTTGGGTACTAATACACCTAATAGGAACATTAATTGATTCTTTTTTTTTATAAAAAGTGAAAGAAATTTTAATATGTTGAAGGAAAATATTTTTTTATGAATGAACTTCGAGAAATATCTGAAGAACTTACAGAGTTTTGTTTATCAAAGATGAAATTTCTGCTAAATTTATTAAAATTGATTCCCAAAATGAAAAAAATCAAAGAACATTTCTTTCGAGAGTGAAGCAAATGGTCCACCAAATCGCTGTATTGGGTTCAGGAAACGGGGGATGTGCTGTTGCATATGACTATGCAGCTCAAGGTCATCAAGTCCGATTATTTGATTTTGAGCAATTTTCGAAGAATATTAAGGCCGTCCAAGAAAGCGGGGGCATCCACTGTGAGGGCGAGCTTGAAGGTTTTCAGCCTATGGGTTCTATTGGCCGTGAGATTGAAAAAGCATTGGATGAAGCTGATATTATATTTGTCGTTGAAATTATTTTAAATATTTTTTTAAGGATGAGAAACATCAAGATTTTCATCCTGGAGGAGTCTCATCAGCTTAAATTTCAAATTAAGAAAGATTTTATAATTCAAATTAACTCTCTTTATAATTTATTAACTTCAGAATTAAATCTCTTTATCTATTATTAAATAATTAAATAAATAGGTATTTCATAAAGTGTTATTATTTCTAAATCAGTAAACTTTTATTTTGACCGAAAAATTCGGAGAATGTAAAATTTAGATAAGAAATATCATAATTAAATTGAAGATATTGAAAGGTTTATTCAAAATGAGATCTTGGAGATTAATAAATCATCCGGATGCTTTTCAAGGTAATTTGAGAGAAAAGAACTATTTCGAGGGGTGGTATAATAAAATAGTAAGCGGAGATGAAAACTCAATTTTTTCATTTATTCCAACTATTGCAATTAATAAGAAAAGTGGTGATTCCCACTGCGCGATTCAATTCTTTGACGGTACTGTCGGGAAAGCAGAATATTTTAAATATCCAATCGAGAATTTTGAGAACTTATCGACATTACGTTATAAAATTAGAATCGGGAAAAGTATATTTTCTGAAAACGGAATGAATCTAAATATTAGTAGAAACAATTATAGAATACACGGATTTCTTAAATATACTTATTTGGTTCCATGGGAGAAAAAAATCTTCCAACCAGGTGTAATGGGAATTTTATCGTATTTTCCTTTTTTGGAAACATATCATGGGATTGTAAGTATGAACCATACCGTTAATGGAAATCTTCGAATAAACGATACCAATATAGTTTTTAATAATGGTAAGGGTTATATAGAAAAGGATTGGGGTCGATCATTTCCCAGTTCATGGATTTGGATGCACTCAAATCATTTCTCAAATCCAAATCTTTCATTCACCTTTTCAATAGCAAAAATTCCCTTACTTAATTTGAAAGTAAATGGATTCTTATGTATAATTTGGAATCAGAATAGATTTTATAAATTTACAACTTATACAGGAGCAAAAATAATAAAGCTAGAAATTGCTTCAACTAAGGTTAAATTCATAATTCATGATAAACAACACATATTAATAATTAAGGCTGTTAAAGGACCTTCAGTTGATCTTAAAGCACCGCGATTAGGCATAATGGAGGGTCATTGCATTGAAAGTATGACATCAACAATAGAGATTAAACTATTAAAAAGGAATAGAAAAGCAAAGAATTACGAAATATTAATTGAGGATTTAGGGAGAAATGCAGGATTAGAGATTATGGATAAAAAAGAATTTAAATAGAAAATATTCTATGAAATTATTGTTTCGGTAAGTCATATAATTTTTAATCATACTAGCATCGAATATATTCTACTTATTATTAAACGAACCATTTTTTACACATTTTAAACAATTTTATTCAAGAAGAGAAAAGATTAATTAAAAAAATATTTTTAAAGTTTCCTTAAATGCTTAGAATGGAGCCTAAAACTTTAAGAGAATAACTATTAGTTTTGTTCTACTCTTTAATTATTATTTTTGAATCCAATTGATGAATTCTTTAATATACACTCTCGCTTTTTCCATTTCTTCAGTGTAGATCGGCCCCTTAGAACCTTCAACTCGAGCAGTTAACATTTCGGAATAGGTGGCTTCAACCATTGATGTATTTTCTATTTTATTTCGATATCTTTTCGCATATCCTTGAACTTTATTTGTTGGCATTGAGTGGGTTAAAAAACCAGTCCCAAATTGAATTTTTTGACCTGATTTTTCCAGTATTTTATTCAGGTGTTTTAACCATTTTTTAGATTTAGTGGCTCCT
>Ga0209427_10007691_pt1 | contig 12175 bp, 10 predicted proteins | sample DeeMarSWOR136_30_FD_187465 | JGI IMG/M metagenome (GOLD analysis project Ga0209427, IMG submission 187465) | Marine sediment microbial communities from White Oak River estuary, North Carolina - WOR-1-36_30 (SPAdes) (version 2) | ecosystem: Environmental > Aquatic > Marine > Intertidal zone >... | reverse complement strand
TATAGAAACTTACGCAAATACTCCCTTAACTGCGGACCGAGGTCAGGGTGACTTAGCGCCAGGGCTATGGTCGCCTCAAGCCAGCCCTGAGGAGTCCCGGTATCATAACGCACTCCCTCAAACTCACAGGCGACTATTTTCTGCTCCTTAAGCAGTAGCTGGAGGGCATCAGTGACCTGAATCTCCCCCTTCTTACCCGGTCGGGTTAGCTTAAGAGCGTCAAATATCTCCGGCCTCAGGATATATCTCCCCACTATGCCCAGGTTAGAGGGGGCATCTTTCGGCTCCGGCTTCTCCACCAGGCTCAAGACCTGATGCAAACGGTCTGAGATTTTCTTTGGTTCAATGATGCCATACTTTACCGTGTCCCGCTCGCCAACTCGCTCTACAGCGATAACATTGGTCTGGTAGCGCTCGTAAACCTCAATCAGCCGCTTCAGGGCTGGCACCCTACTATCAATAATGTCATCCGGCAGCAGGACAGCAAACGGCTCGCCACCGACTATGTCCTTAGTTGCCAGAATAGCATGACCGAGGCCCAGCTGCTCCTTCTGCCGGATGTAGCAGATATTGGCCATATTGGAAATCTCACGCATTGCCTTTAGTAGCTCGTCTTCCTCTCTTTTCTCTAAGAAATACTCGAGTTCAAAGGAGCGGTCAAAGTAGTCCTCGATGGCTTTCTTACCCAGGGCAGTTACCAGAATGACCTGCTCAATACCGGAGTTTATGGCTTCTTCCACAGCGTAGTGGATGAGCGGCTTATTTATCAGAGGTAACATCTCCTTGGGCTGGGACCTAGTAAGAGGTAAGAATCTCGTTCCCCAACCACCAGCGGTAATCACTGCCTTGCGGACTTTCATCGCGCCTCCTCTCTAATCAGATTCCTGCTTAAAGGCAAAGTGGGCGGCACCGAGCAAACCGGCATCATTACCAAGCTCAGCAGTAACAATACGCACCGCTGCCGATACCGGAAAGACTCTTTCCCTGACTACCTGCCTCACCGGACCAAGCAGGAGGTCTCCCATGCTGGCAACCCCGCCACCGACGATAATCACCTCCGGGTTAAAGATGTTAACCAGGTTAACCATGCCCACTCCCAGATAGGTGGCAGCGTGTTTGATGACATCATTAGCCAGAACATCACCCTGCTGAGCTGCCGCGGCTATCTCTTTAGCGGTAATGTCTTCTATCTTACCGGCTACAGCTTCGGTCAGGGATGACCTCCCCCCTGAGCTGAGGCGTTTTTTTGCCTCCCTAGCTATCGCCCTACCTGAGGCCAGTGCCTCCAGACAGCCGACATTACCACAGTCGCACCTTGGCCCATTTACTTCAATAGTCATATGGCCTATCTCTCCAGCACTGCCGCAGGCTCCGGTATATAGTTTACCATCAATAATGATCGCCCCACCGATACCGGTACCTATAGTGAGATAAATGAAATTATCCACTCCCCTGCCAGCACCGAGGTGATGTTCGCCCAGTGCCGCCGCATTGGCGTCGTTAAGAAGTCGGGTCTTAATACCAAGTCTTTCTTCAATAATGCTCCCTAGTGGAATATCACGCCAGCCGGGAAGATTCGGCGACAGGGTTACTATTCCCCGTTGTGAGTCTATTACCCCCGCCGCGGCCAGGCTAATGCCGTATAGCTGCGCCAAGGCTAGGTTACCGGAGGTGACAATCCGCCTGACAGACGAAATAATCCGGTTAATCACCGAATCTACACCCTCCTCAGCTAGGGTGGGATGTTGCTCCCTAGCTAACACCCGGTAGTCACCAGAAACAATAGCCACGGCTATTTTACTGCCGCCCAGGTCAACGGCGACGACCGGGAGATTAGCACTCCCAGTATTCTCCATCTCAGCTAACACTTTAGCCTATTTCGACAGCTTTGTCGAGATTGGTTTAAGCCCTGGCATTGACTAACAGCAGCCCGCCTGCTACATTTAACCTGTGCGCTATACCTTTGACCATCTAGACCTGATTCAAGAGGCTCTCAAAAGGTCCCCCTTCGGGCTTATTACTGATGTTGATGGCACCATCAGCGAGATAGCCCCTACACCACAGAAGGCCAGGGTTTCTCCATCGTGCCGCCGCTATCTTAAAGTCCTTTGTAATCATCTAGCCTTGGTAGCAGCTATCTCGGGAAGACCGGTAGCTCAGGTCAGGGACATTATAGGGGTTAGAGGCATGGTCTACATCGGTAACCACGGCCTAGAACGCTGGACGGTAAATAATACCGAACTCCCAAATAATACTCGTGATTACTTAGGGGTAGCTAAATCTGTGATTAAGGAACTAACTCCCCTGTGTTCTATGGCAGGAGTAAGTATCGAAAACAAAGGAGCAACGGTTACCATTCACTATCGCCTTTCCTCTGAGCCACAGTTGGTGGAGAGAGAAATTCTAGATTCTGTCAAGGCTCTAGCTCAGGCCAAGGATTTAAGGGTTATTATGGGGAAAATGGCCATTAATCTTCTCCCAGCAGTAGAGATTGATAAAGGTAGCGCTACGCTGGACCTCATAAAGGAATATAGCCTGCAAGGTGGCTTATACCTGGGTGATGACCTCACCGATCTTGATGCCTTTAGAGCCCTGCATACTGCCGCCCGCGATCTAAATTTTCAGGGGTTTGCCATCGGTATCACTGGCCCAGAGATGCCGAAAAGGCTAGCAGCGGAAGCTGACTTTACTCTGAGTGGGGTAAGAGATGTCGGGCGTTTTCTCAGGTGGTTGTCGCAGAACGTTCCTCGATTAGGTTGACGGTGTCCTCTAGTAGATGCAGAAGCCAATCAGTGATATCCTCTTCCTCAATCGATTTCTTGAGGGCGGCGGCATGCCTCTTCCTCTTGCTAAGGGGCATGGTCAAAGCTGTGTAGAGGGCCTGAGTCGTTCCTTCTATGTCAGTGGGAGACACGGTGAGAGCGTTCTGCCCCAACTGGTCGTGAGCGCCTACTGTCTCCGATAGTATCAGGACACCATCGCGGTTATTAACCGTAGGGCCTTCCTTAGCCACTAGATTCATGCCATCAATGACCGCATTCACTAAGAGAACATCATAGAGCCGCATGCCAGCCAAGGCCTGCACATAATTATTCTCATAAAAGAAATCAATGGGATACCATTCTTCACTAGCATACTTACTATTTATGTCTTCTATTAGCTGGGTAACCTCCTGGATATACCTCTGATATAGCCTCAGATGGCTTCTAGTCGGTACCAGAAAGGCAACAAATCTAACCTTCTTCCGAAACTCAGGGTAACGCTCCAGCAGCTTATCAAAGGCCTTAAAACCACGAATGATATTCTTGCTGGGCTCAGCCCGGTCCACACGGACTATGGTTTGCTCACCGCAGAGGGGGCGTAACTTCTGCTCATATTCCTTTAGTCTAGTCGAAGCAACCAACCCTTTTAGGCCAGTAACATCAACAGATATCGGGTAGGCTCTAACTCGAACCAGCCGTCCCTCCGTCCTAACCGTGTGCCGCTCATAATCTACTTCAGCCTCAGCAATTGATGATTCGCAACAGTGAAGGAAATTGTGCACATCTCGCATTGTCTGTAGCCCCACGATATCAGCGGCACACAAGCTCTGGAAAATTGCCTGCCGCATAGAGCTAGGCAAAAGTTGCCAGTATGGTAAGGAGGGCCAGGGAATATGAGTAAAGTGCTGGATGACGGCATCCGGCAACTGCCGCCTGATATACGCACCGGTTAGATAGAGATGATAGTCGTTAAGTATTACTACCGGTGGTAATTCGCTACTTGCGGCTTCCTCAATAACTGCCTTGGCAAAGGTCTGATTCACGTGGACATAGCCATTCTCCCAGGCATCATGAGTTATGATGTCTATATTAGGCGTGGTCGGTGAATTCCACATATAGTGCTGCAGAAACCAAAGCAGGGGATTACAGATGATACTATAGTATTTGTGATACATGCTTCGGGAGAAAACCAGAAAGCGGAGATAGAGATTATCGTCATCTGCCGGTGCCTTGAAGCGTCTCCCCTCAACTCTCCGCGCCATCTCTCGATCTCCCCGCCCCATAGCACTGGCAATCCAATCCAGCTCTACATACCTACTCAGACTACTCAGAGCGGTAACTACCCCACCACTGCCACGCCGTGAGCGGAGCTCCCCATCCTCAGCAAAGTAGTATTCAATTGGTCCCCGATTACTAGCCAGAATGAGGCGCCTTGGTAACAGCCTCCGGCGGCATAACTCTTTAAGTAGAATGTCACTACCTTCCTGACCTAATTCCATGCTGTCACACACCATAAATCTGGGAAGTAAAGTCTCAAGGAGTCTACCTCGACTCAGGCAGCACAAAACCTGAAACTGTATAGGCTACACCTCTAGCAGTAAACAAAATTTAGCACTCAGCCAGGGAACCTGTCAAGCTGGCTCACCCACCCGTGGCTCTCTGGCATAGCTCAGTAACCAGAATATTGAGGGCTAACTCACCATCGTATTTACCAGTCTTAATCGATAGGTCAGCCTCCAGAAGTTTGCGATATACCTCCCGTATCCGCCCCCAGGAATACCTACAAGCCTGCGTTAGTGTCTTACGAAAGGCAAATTCCGAGACGAGCCCCAGCCTACTCTGGATCTCCGATTCTGCTTCTCCTCGATTCTGAAGCTCCTTTATCCGAGCTATCATCCGGATCTGTCGGGACAGCATGACCAGAAGATAGGCCGGGACTGCCCCCCTAGCCAGCAACTGCTGTAGTAACCTCCCAGCCGCTTCTGCCTTAAACTCGAAGATAGCATCGACCATATTGAAGACGCTAATCTGCTGGACATCGCTTACCAAGCTCCTAACATCATCTTCCTCGATGGGGCGACCTGAGGTGAACAGGACAAGCTTACTGATTTCGTGCTTCATGGTCCACAGGTTACCACCCACAACCTGAGCCAGCAGCTCAACTGCCTCAGGTGATATCCTGCCCCCTGCTTCTCCGACACCCCTCTCAACCCACTGACGAAGCTTAGTTTTATTCAGCGGAGGAAAGGACTTTACCTCAGCGCTACCCGATAGTTCCCTAAACAAAGGGTTACTGCTTTTTATTCCCTCATCCACCAAGACCACCACCGTGCTCTCGGGTATGTTACTAAGAAAATTTGCCCATTGTTTATATTCAGACTGCTGTTTAGTCGCCAGTTTAGCTTTCTGTCGTTTGCCTAGTTTACCTTTAGCTTCAAAGCGTCCCAGCAGCCCCTCAATAATGACCAGACGCTTTTCGGCCAAAAAGGGCACTGTCTCAACGACGCCTCTCAATTGCTCTAGGGTAAGTTGCCCGCCATCGAGTACAGTGGTATTAGCCGCTAAGAGTGTCGACTCGCCAATACCCTTCTTTATCTCGGCAAGCACCTCACCGCGGGAAAAATCATCCTGACCAGTCAAGATATAGAGCAAAGTCATCTCCTCCCTTGGCCTCCTTAATTTTACCACACCTACCGGTGAAATCACCCGCCAAGAGAAGCCAATTGTATTGAAGAGTAGTCTGGCAAAGAGTAAAATTAAGATGCGTTATACTCTATGGATTAACGACATTAAAAAGGCCTCGCCGGATAGTTGCTCAAAATGCGGAATCTATTTTATGTAAACTCAGCCGCCCCTCCCATGTTTCAGGAGACTAAGGAGAGACCGGAACGACCGAGTAATGAGTGTTGATATTGGCATCATCGGGCTAGCCAAAAGCGGCCGAACAACCATCTTCAATGCCCTAACCAAGGGCCGGGCTGATACCGGAAGCTACAGTCGGGAGGCTCTAGCTCCCCACATCGGGGTGGCTAAGGTTCCCGAGCCACGCCTAGAGACGCTCGCCAGCATGCTCCAGCCCAAGAAGGTTACGTCGGCTGAGGTACGGTATATTGACATCGGGGATTCGGTCAAGGGTCTGGCTAAGGACAAAGGAATCGGTGGCGAACTATTAAATCAGCTTGCTGGTGCCGACTCCCTGATTAATGTAGTCCGTGCCTTTGTCGATGAGACTGTCCCGCATATTGAAGGCAGTCTGGATGTAGGGCGGGATATTGAAACTATGAACCTAGAACTTGCCTTTTCCGACCTGGCATTACAGGAGAGAAGGCTGGAAAAGATAGCCCTGTCACTCAAGGGGGCTAAAGCGGTAGAGCGCCCACCTCTTCTCCATGAGCAAGAATTACTTACCAAAATCAAGGCTAATCTGGAAAAGGACATACCACTACGCGAACTCAAGCTAACTCCGGAAGAATCCAAGACTATGAGCCATTTTCAGTTCCTCACCGCCAAGCCACTACTGATCGTGGTTAATATCGGAGAAGAACAGCTACCCGAAGCCGCCTCTCTAGAAGCCAAGCTGAGAGAGCGCTACCTTCGCCCCGAATGCAACCTGATTACCCTCTGTGGCAAGCTAGAGATGGAACTATCTCAGCTAGAGGAGAATGAAGCTAGAGAGCTTCGCGCTGGGTTCGGCATCGAGGAGTCTGGGCTTGACCGCACTATCAGACTCTCCTACCAGCTACTAGGCTTTATCTCATTCTTTACTATCGTCTCGGATGAAATCAGAGCCTGGTCGATTAAGAGCGGTACGGTTGCCTTAAAAGCTGCGGGTAAGATTCACTCCGACATGGAGAGAGGCTTCATTCGAGCCGAGGTCATTAGCTATGGCGACCTGATGAAGTGTCACAGTCTAGCCGAAGCCCGCAAGAGAGGGCTGCTCCGACTCGAGGGTAAGAACTATATAGTTCAGGATGGCGATGTCATCACCTTTCTCTTTAACGTTTAAGACGGTAAAATTGACAACTTCCAGCTAGCATGCTAGACTGTGTTAGACCTAACAGATTCTAGCAATCTTTTACCAAATAGATATGAATAGTAAGTTCGACCGTGCCTATGTTGAGCGGCACCAGCAGATCAGAGACAGATTAATCCAGATGGTTAAAGAGTCTAAGTGTGGCTGTTTCCCTGTGTCCAAAATAGCTGCTGACTTGGGCATGGATCAAAGAACCGTAAGAGCCCATCTCAAGATCTCGGAAATAGACCAAGCGGGCGTATTCCTTGACGCTAGAAAAAAGGAATTCTGCACTAAAGAGGGTCTCGCGCTATTAGCTGAGAGGATAGGACTAATAGAGGAAGCTGCTGAGGGACAGGATAGCTAACCTCAGCTGTCTAAAATAGTTCTTTAGTAACGAAGGGGGAAATATGGCTAAACCAAAGGTTGCGTTTTACTGGTGCGCCTCGTGTGGTGGCTGTGAGGAGACTATAGTCGATCTCAATGAGGACCTGCTAAAAGTAGCCGATGCGGTAGACATCGTCTTATGGCCGGTGGCGCTGGATTTTAAGCGGAAGGATATTGAGGCTCTCAAGGACGGCGAGATAGCGGTGAGCTTCATAAACGGCTCCGTAAGGCTAGAAGAGCAGGAGGAGATGGTAAAGCTCTTACGGCAGAAATCGGGGCTGGTGGTTGCCTTCGGCGCCTGTGCTCATCTGGGGGGAATACCCGGCCTCGCCAACTTCTGCAGCCGCGAGACAATCTTCAAGTTCGCCTATAAGGACTCCCCAAGCACCGATAACCCGGAGGGGGTCACGCCGCAGGAAAAATCGGTAAACGACGGCTATGAGCTTGAGCTACCCGAATTCTATAATACCGTGAAGACCCTAGACCAGACGATTCCGGTAGATTACTACCTTCCCGGGTGCCCACCGCCACCTGACCTGGTCATGAACGCCGTTAATGCAATACTAACCGGCCAGCTACCGGAGAAGGGGGCTGTGCTCGCCCCCAATATCGCCCTGTGTGATACCTGTCCCAGGAAAGACTCGAAACCGGAGAAGATGTCGATAAAAGAAATAAAGCGGCCCTGGGAAATCAAAATTGACCCCGAGAAATGCTTCCTGGTGCAGGGGTTATTCTGTTACGGACCAGCGACCAGAACCGGCTGTGGCGAAACATGCATTAACGCTAACATGCCCTGCCGTGGTTGTTTTGGGCCGGTAGACGGGGTTATCGACCAGGGCGCCAAGGCTCTAGCCATGTTTGTCTCCATGTTAGGGCTCGAAGACGAAGAGAAGATGAGTGACCAGGAAGTTAAAGCCTTAGTCGACGCTATCCCAGATCCGGCCGGAACATTCTACAGATTTAGTCTACCTTCCTCACTCCTTCGAAGAAGGAAGATGGAAGGGGTAGGAGGAACAGCGTGAAAAAAGTAACCATTGACCCGATCACCAGGCTTGAAGGCCACGGCAAGATAGAGATATTCCTCGACGATGAGGGAAATTGCCAGCGGGCCTATCTTCAGGTACCCGAGCTCCGCGGCTTCGAGGAGTTCTCAGTAGGCAGACCAGCCGAGGAAATGCCCCGGATAACCACCATGATCTGCGGCGTTTGCCCTACTGCCCACCACATGGCAGCCACCAAGACCCTCGATGACCTATTCAAGGTCGAACCCACCACAACTGCCAAGAAGATACGGGAGCTGATGTATAACGCCTTTCAGGCCGAAGACCACATCCTGCACTTCTTCTTCTTGGGCGGCCCTGACTTTGTCGTCGGCCCGCAGGCACCGGCTGGGGAGAGGAACGTTCTGGGAGTTATCGCCAAAGCCGGACTGGAAACCGGCGGTAAGGTCATCGAAATGCGCAAGCGCATGAGGAATGTCCTGAGAATAATTGGCGGTAAGCCGGTAATGCCCTCCTGCGGCCTACCCGGCGGGGTGTCAAAAGGAATTAACAAAGAAGAACAACAAAAGCTTATCGAAGCCGGGGAGTACGGGGTAGAGTTCTGCAAGGTTGCCCTTCAGATTTTTGATGACATTGTGCTTAAAAACAAGGACTATGTTGACCTAGTGACCGGTGATGTCTATTCCCACAAGACATACTACATGGGCCTGGTGGACAAGAACAACAAGGTAAATTTCTACGATGGGCAGGTCAGGGTAGTCGGGCCCGACGGGAAAGAATTTGCCAAGTTTAAGCCCCAGGACTACTTAAATCACATCAGGGAACATGTTGAACCATGGAGCTATATCAAGTTCACCTACCTCAAGAAGTTAGGCTGGAAGGGGTTTATTGACGGCAAAGAGAGCGGCGTTTATCGGGTAGCCCCCCTAGCCAGACTAAATGCCGCCGACGGCATGGCTACTCCGCTGGCTCAGGAAGCCTATGAGAAGCTGTATTCCGTACTGGGCGGCAAACCAGTTCACAGTACCCTAGCTTTCCACTGGGCACGGTTAGTTGAGGCACTTTACGCCTCAGAACGTGTGCTTGAGCTGGCCCGTGACCCGGAAATCACCTCGCCGGATATTGTCAATCTACCCACCAAGACTCCCAAGGAGGGCATCGGCATCGTCGAGGCACCCAGAGGTACCCTGATCCATCATTATCAAACTGATGACCGCGGTATTCTGACCAAGGTAAACCTGATTGTAGCTACCGTGAATAACGCTGCCGCTATTAATATGTCGATAGATAAGGCAGCCAGATCACTCATCAAGAAAGGGCAGGTCTCCGAAGGCCTTCTCAACATGGTTGAGATGGCCTTCCGGGCATATGACCCCTGCCATGCCTGCGCCACGCACTCCCTACCGGGCAGGATGCCACTTGAAGTTAATATATATGATGCTAAAGGGGACTTGATAAGGAAGCTAAAGAGAGACTAGTAAAAGAGCAAGTAAGGCACGAACTTAAAAAGCAGATATTAGGAGGCTCAGATGGCAAAGGATGTGTCAATGGAGAAACAAGCCCAGGTTGAGGAGGTAGTCTGTGAGGCTGACAAGGTGTACCTGTCCCCCTGCCAGATAAGGTGCCCCTTGAATATAGATATTCAGCGAAACCACACCATGATTGCCCTGCTGCCATTAGACCCAGAGGCAGCCGCCCGGCAAATGGTTGATATTGGAAAAGAGGTCTACGAGAAGAGCCCCTTGTTTCCGCTGCTTTGTGGCTACATCTGCGGGCTCTGTGAGAAGGAATGTAACTATAAGGATGAAACCGGGGCGGTAAGGCGCCGGATGGTGATGCGCCTGGTCGCCAAGGAATTCATTAAATATCTTGAGACCATGCCGCCACTCCCCACCCCCACCGGGGAAAAGGTTGCCGTAATTGGAGGCGGGGCCGGCGGTTTAATGTGTGCCTACGCCCTGAGCAAGAAAGGTTACCAGGTCACCATCCTGGAGCGAAATCCCAAGCTGGGCGGTGCCATGCGTCTCATCCCCGCCTACCGCCTGCCCCAAGATGTTGTTGACTCAGCTATTGATAATCTGCTCCGGATTGCTAATATAGAAGTCAGGCTCGGTGCCGAAGTTGGCGACCAGGGCCAAACCCTGGACAATCTCAAGAAGGAAGGCTACCGGGCTATATTCATCGCTACGGGAACGCCTGCTCCACGACCCCTGACCTTCGGACGAGAGCTAGTTAGTGCCGACCTAGAAAGTGTCATGTTCGGCCTAAACCTCCTTTACGAAGTACTTCAGGGTAATGTGCCGCTTCAGCTCTACAAGGGTAAGAGGGTGATCGTCGTCGGTGGCGGTAACGTCGCCTTTGATGTCGCCCGGACCGCCCGCAGGCTGGGAGGAGATGTTACCATCGTCTGCCTGGAGTGCGCCGATAAGTCATCCAAGGACGGTATCCCCGCTGACGATGAAGAAATCGAAGGCGCCAGCGAAGAGGGCATCAAGATAGTCTATTCCCGAGGCATAGAGGAGATAATCGGTAAGGGTGGGAAATTCGATAAAATAAAGTGTCCCCGCTGTACCTCAGTCTTTGAGGAAGACGGCAGATTTAACCCCCAGTGTGACCGGAGTGACGTGATATACCTTGGGGGTGATGTGCTCCTGGTAACAATTGGACAGGGGCCAGAGCGAACCCTATTCCAGAACGAGGGCCTGCTGAATGAGCAGGGTAGGCTAGACATCGACCCGGTTACCCTGATGAGTAACCTAAAGGAGGGGGTCTTCATTGGTGGTGATGTCAGGCGAGTCGGTTTTGCCTCGGAGGCCATGCAAGACGGGACCACCGTCGCCGAGTCCATCGACCGCTACCTCAAGGGTAAAGACATGAAGGCTGGCAGAGAGGAAAAGGAATACGAAACTGCCTCCATCCCGGAACGTGTCAGGTATAAGCTTCAGCCAGCTCTCAAGTGGACTCCAGCCAAAGAAAGGCTCAACTTCGTGCCCTTTGAGAAAGAATACACCATGGCTGAGGTGATTGAGGAGGCAAGAAGGTGCCTCTGTTGCGGCCCGTGTAAGAGTTGTAAAGGCTGTGTCGTCCTCGGCTTGCAGACTGAGATACCGGAAATTGAGGTTAATGAGGATCTATGCAGCGGCTGCGGAGTCTGCGTCGCGGTATGCCCTTACGAAGCCTCTAGACTAGAGACATCTGAAGATAAGCTAAAGTCAGTAGTAGACGATTTTAAGTGCAAGCGATGTGGCGTTTGCGTCACCGTCTGTCCATCTGGCGCCCGAACTATCAAGGATGCTCTGGAAGAAACCATAGCCGATACCTATGCCACACTCTCGAAATAAGGAGGCAAAACATGCGTGATAAGGTAGCGGCAGCACTGGCCCAGATAAGACCCGCGTTACAGGCTGACGGTGGTGGTGTTGAGCTGGTAGATGTGACCGACGGTGTGGTAAAGCTAAAACTCACGGGTGCCTGCAGCGGCTGCCCTATGTCAACGATGACCCTAAAGATGGGAATTGAGCGAGTCCTTAAGGAGCAGATACCAGAAATTAAAGAGGTCGTCGCTGTCTAGGGTAACCCCGAGCAGCACCTAGCTAAGGTATTTGTCATACCAGTAGAGAATTAGATAAGACGAGTAGGCATGTCACCGGAAAGAGAGCAAAATACGAGCACCCTGGTCTTGGGCATCGGTAACCCGATTCTCAGCGACGATGCTGTGGGCATCAAGATTGCCCAGCGGCTGGAGTTGGCAAAACCCGACGTAACTGTAGAGCAAACCAATGAAGCTGCCATCGCCCTCCTTGACCTGATCACCGACTACGACAAACTCATCATTATCGACTCTATCAAGACCAAGCAGGGTAAGGCTGGGGAACTATACAAGCTCAACCTGGAGGATTTTAGACCGAATAAGGATTTTACCTCGTCCCACGGTATGGATATTGCCACCGCCTTCGAAGTTGGCAAAAGCCTGGGATGCCGAATGCCCCAAGCGGTTAGTATCTACGCCGTCG
>Ga0209427_10007690_pt1 | contig 12177 bp, 11 predicted proteins | sample DeeMarSWOR136_30_FD_187465 | JGI IMG/M metagenome (GOLD analysis project Ga0209427, IMG submission 187465) | Marine sediment microbial communities from White Oak River estuary, North Carolina - WOR-1-36_30 (SPAdes) (version 2) | ecosystem: Environmental > Aquatic > Marine > Intertidal zone >... | reverse complement strand
ATACCAACCCAGGCATCACCGTGGGCAAGGAAGTAGTCATGGGATTCCGCCCACCCGCCCCAGGGATTATCGTACTTACTAGCCCAGTTGAACAATTCTACAATTACATTGCCACTGAACAGCTTTGGATTTGTAGGCCGGCGCACCAGAATACGGGTCGTGTATGGAGCCTCAGGTGTCTGGACTGTAGCCGGGCTGGTGCCACTTTGATACCACTCGTACACGTTAGCCAGACCACTGACAAAGAACTCTTCCTCAATATATCCGTAAGAGGCGAGGTTGATTGGGACGAACTGCCGGCTGGCCGCATTGAACGAATACGAATTCTCTGTAACCGGGATCGGGCCCATTACCGAAGGAAGTTTCACTCCTGGATTCTTGTTAGAAGCTTTATTACTCATTTCTCAGGTCATAAACAGAAATCTTCAGTTATCCATGTTCATCGTTGCTGACGTTATGTCTGATGATGAGATGTTCATAGTCCTCACCTTAAAACACTGTTTCCAGCAAACAGCCTAACCGGACGGATATAGTAGTCAATGCTTCTAAGCACTGCGTAATAAATTCAATTCCCCTATGACTCAAGTTCTTTTTCTCTCTTCGAGGCTTAAAAAGTCCGAGTTATATCCCTCAATGAGCCCGGCGTTGGCAACTTTGCCTATCTTTATTGCTCAGTTGTGGCGGTGCTGGGCTCGCTGGTGGGTTTGCGTCCGCTCAGCACTCCGCCAGTAATGGCGAGGGCGCCGGGAAGCAGCATAAGACCGGTCAGTACCATAATTACCCCTCCGACCATACCCCACTTAAACCCGGATTCACCCCTTTTTGTCTTTCTCCACGCGACCAGGGCGAGAACCCAACCGGGGAGTCCGAGAAATAAAACCAACCTGGTGATTATGCGCTCCCACCAGAACTCAGACCCTGTCACCACTAAAGGTATCCTTCCAATAAGAAACATCAGGGCAAATAATACCCAGATTATTCCTCCCATGATGAAGCCAACCAGTAATACCGACCTTCCCTTTCTTTCTTCTTTCAATTCTTTCCCCCGAAACCTGTCCCACAGCAAGCCGGTCAATGCACCAAAGAGCAGAGTGAACATGATGCCAACCAATATGAAGCTAACCGACGATAAGACAACTGTTCCACCGTAATAAGTCCCGCGAACGCCAGACCACTCAGGCATTGTGTAAACAACCTCAATTACAGTGACTATCCAGACGAACGCCGAGAGCACCACTCCCTTCACAATGCTGATAGTGCCGGGGAGGAAATTGTACACGACCGCGAAAATAACTCCGAATATGATTCCGCGGAGTATATTGTCAAAGATACCGAACGAGGAGACAAAGCCTGGGTAAACCGGTGATACGACCGGAGCGAGTCCGGCTGCGTCCAAGAAGTCTGTAAGATACAAAGACTCGTAGAAGGATATGACGCCGACAATTATATAGATAACCAGGTAGATGATTCCGGTGATTACGCCAGCTTTGAGGCCCCGTCCAAAATCAGCCAATTATCTCACCTAACTATACATTCGAAAAGTTGCTTATCATTGTTGCACAATTTCGATGGTGCTAGACTCGTCAGTAAGTGTTTGCCCGCTGAATACTCCACCGGTAATGGCTAGGGCACCGGGGAGTAGCATAAAGCCGGTCAGTGCCATAAGCACCCCCCCAGCCACACCCCATTTAAGTCCAGATTCGCCCCTTTTCGTCTTTCTCCAGGCGACGAGAGCGAGAACCCAGCCAGGGAGTCCGATAAAGACAACCGACGTAGCAAGTATATCTGTCCACCAAAAATCAGGCCCTATTGCAGGAGCTCCACGAATAACCACACCTATAAGGAATCCCACAGCCAATACTACCCAAATTATTCCTCCCAAGATGAAGCTGATGAGCAATACCGGACTTCCTTTTATTGCTTCTGCCAGTCTTTTCGGCCGAAACCTATCCCATAGGAAGCCGGTCAATGCGCCAAAGGCCAGAGCTGATATAATGCCAGCCAATGCCGGGCCAACCGATGACAGGACAATCGTTCCACCACCGCAATAAGTCCAAGTAGTGCCGCCATCAATAGGCCATCCAGGGGTCATGTAAATAAACCCAACTGCACTGATTATCCAGACGAACGCCGACAGCACCGCTCCTTTCTTAACGCTGGCTGTACCGGGAAGGAAGTTGTACAGGGCTGCAAAAACCGCCCCGAACAAGATTCCGCGGACCAAATATTGAAAGAGTAAGATAATCACGGATGAGGGGTGCATCAACACCCCCCATGTAAATAGAGTTAGCCCGGTTCCGTATAAAAAGTGCGGGAGGGACAAAGATATGTAGTAAATTGCTCCCAGTATCGCAGAGATAGCTAGGTAGATGCCTGCTGTGGCCACGCCAGCTTTGATGCCCCGTCGGAAATCAGCCATTTTTTACATCTTTGACTATTCACATCATTCTTTTTACACTAAGGAAGTTATTATAGCATGGAGTTAGCCCGGGCAGGGACTACAATGAAGAGCAAAAATCCGATAGTTATAATCGCTTTGGTTGGTCTGGCCATTATTGGTGCCGTTGCCGCCTATACCTTTCTCAAACCAGAGCCTGAGCCTAAAGTCCATTCTGCAACTTACGGTTATTATTTCCAAGAATCCAGAGTAGGGGAGCTACAATTCGCGTCAGTCGGCAATAGGACTTATCAATTCGAAGGACAGTTCAACATAGATACCACCGTCGGAGAAGTTGGGGTGAGTTTTGATGGAGAGGTTGGAGATTTCCGGAATTCAGTACCTCGATCCCACTCTTTTGGATGGAGTTCCGAGGACTCTACTCTGCCATTTCCGACGGCAATAGATGCAGGCATTTTTGTTGACGTAACTAGGGAAATGACGTTATTACTACCGCCAGAACACTGGGGAGCCATTGATGTGGGGTACTCAGAGCAGTTCACCCCTATGATCTCTTATCACGGTATAGCAGAAGTAAACGTGGAGATGACTGCCATCGGAAAAGAGGATGTTGTTGTCCCTTCTGGCACCTATAATAATTGCTTCGTGGTGAATGGAACACAACCTGACATGGACCTGGAGATTACACTCTGGGTAACTGAGCAAGGTGTCGTGCCCCACGCGGAAGTTACAATGGCTGTACGAGGCGTTGACCCTCTTACGTTAACAATGAAACTTGAACATTACGAATAAAAGAATTATAGAATTCCCACATACTTTGTTAAGGTCGTTAAATTCCGTTCTGGTTTAAGCTCTTTTTCCCTCTTTGAGGCTTAAGAAGTCCGAGTTATATTCCTCAATGAGCCCGGCATCGGCAAAGCTGAAGTAGCGGTTTTCACCTATTATGATGTGGTCCAAGACCTTAATCAGCATAATATTTGCAGCATACACTAGGTCCTGGGTTATTTGTTTATCGTTATCGCTGGGCTGAGGATTCCCAGCCGGGTGGTTGTGGACGAAGATTAGGGCTGCAGCATTATGTTTGACAGCGCTCTGGATAATTTCGCGAGGATAAATAGCACTAGCATTCAAAGTACCTTCAAAAAGGTCTTCGATCTCGACAACTCGATTCTGGGAATCAAGGAACATGACCTTGAAGACTTCTTTTTTCAGGTCCCGCATTGAATGGTAAAGGTAATCGAAGACCTCCCGGGAGGACCGGCAATAGGGTTTATCGAGGACTTGTTCCTTGAGAAATTCCCTGGCTATCTCCTGCATGAATTTGATGACAAAGATATTGTGGGCAGTAATCCCTTTGATCTTCTGTAATTCCTCGGGAGGAGCCTCCAGAACACCTCTCAGGGTCTTGAACCTCTTTATAGCTTCCTTTGCTTGCGGTTTACAGTCTTTGCGAGGCGTCCCCAGTGTCAGCAGCAGTTCCACAATTTCGTAGTCGAGGAAGGCTGCCAACCCCGATTGATTGAACCTTTCCCGCAGCCTTTTCCTGTGTCCTTCCTGGCTTTTGGTTTCCATGCTTAAAGACTCTGTGTCGTAACTTCCCTGGGCTCTCTTACCTCTAAGAGCGGAGGTTTGGAAAACTCTCCTATTACTCCTTAATTATATATTCTGACTACGGTTATGGGAATTTTGTATTATGTTCTCCATTCTATTGGCGGCAGACCGATGACCCGTGCCCCTAGGCTTGCTACCACGGTTGCCGATTAGAAGTATTTATGCCAGTCATTAATCCAGGATTGCTACCACCCGGCTCCAGCCGGCACTGCCCCCAACTATCTTGATGGGGAAGCAGGCAATCTTGAAACCAAAGGGCCGGGGTAACTTATCCAGGTTGGCCAGCTTCTCGATATGGCAGTACTCCTTCTCGATGCCGGCATAATGACCACCCCAGATAATGCTTTTATCCCCCGTTTTGAGAAACTCTTCTCTTATAGCCCAAAAAGGCATGTCCCATCCCCAGGCATCCGTCCCCATTACTCTGATACCTTGCTCAATCAACCACAGGGTCGACTCCCTGGTCATGCCACAACCAGCATCGAAATATTCAGGCGTACCCCAGTACTTGTCGGCTCCGGTCTGAATGAGGACAATGTCACCCGTCTTCAGTGTATAGCCGACTTTCTTGAGGGCTTCCTTGATGTCATCAACGGTAACGGCACTGCCCCTCGGTTTATGCCGCATGTCCAGTACCACTCCATCACCATAGAACCATTCCAGCGGCATCTCGTCGATAGTTCTGGCCTTCTTTCCCTCAGATACAGGAGAGTAATGCCAGGGAGCATCAACATGGGTGCCCGCATGAGTGCTGAGAGTTAAAGTGTCCACCGCCCAGCCCAATCCCCGAGGAAGGTCATCCTTGCTGCACCCGAAGATTTGTTGCATTCCAGTCGCACCCTCCTCATGCGGAATATGGGTTACCTCCACATCCTGTCCCTGCCCGGAAACAGCCTCTATAGGCACGCCCAAGTCTATTATCTTCATGCTTTTTATCTCACCTCCTTACTCCGGCATTCTTGTAATCCCGGCGTATTCTAGCACCTGCCTGACCTCATATAAAACGCAACGTTTACGGGAGTACCCCAGAAGATTTGACAGGCAATACGCACACGGTTATAGTTGGAAAGAAAGCTATTCTTTTACCTAGATACAGGATAACGACACAGGAGGCTGCAATGAAAGAAGAAGGCGTTGAGCGAGTCGCGGTTATCGGTGCCGGGCTAATGGGCTTCGGTGTGGCCCTGGAGTTTGCCAGATTCGGTTATCAAGTCAGCTTGTACAATACCAGAGAGGAAACCAGCAAGCGGGCCATGGATCAGGCGAAGGAAGCCCTTGATTTGATGGTAGAGACGGAACTAATTACCCGCGATGACGCTATAGCAGCTTATGCCCGACTGCGGCCTACCACCGATATCGCGGACGCGGTAACGGGCACCAATTTTATCCTCGAATCCGTGCTTGAGCTACTGGCCCTCAAGCGAGAAATTTTCGCCAAACTTGATGAGCTATGTCCGCCGCCGGTAATACTCGCCACCAATACCTCCAGCCTCAGGGTTACTGACATTGCCTCAGCAATTAAACACCCAGAACGTGTCGTGGCAACACACTACTTCCAGCCGCCCCACTTCGTCCCCCTGGTAGAGGTGGTCGGAGGAGAAAAGACAGACAGGAAGGTTGTAGAGAAGGCGGCAAGAATGTTGCGAGGCATCCGGAAGAAAGTGGTGATTATTGACGTTGACCTCCCTGGATTTATTGGCAATAGAATTCAGGGGGCCATAGGGCAGGCAGTCCAGTCCCTAATAGACCACGGCGTATGCAGCTCCGACACTATAGATGATGTTATCTCCTTCGGCTTCGGTCGCCGCATGACTTACACTGCTTACTTCAAGCGAATGGACCTGATCGGGCTGGACTTCAGTTACCGTATGGCAAAAGACCGCGGCGTAGAGCCGTGGAAACCCATCGCCGAACACGTAGAGAAGGGCGAACTGGGAATGAAAAGTGGCAAAGGCTTCTACGACTGGCCCGGCGATACCGCTAAACAACTTCACCACCGATTCAATACTGAGCTAATTCGGTTGATGAAGCAGGATATGGAAGCAGGGCTAATCTAAATCCACCCACGAAAATCACAAGATCAACAAACCTTATACGACGGCAACCGAAGTGCTGGTATAATACTAAGGCGATGAATTTAGCCCGGCAAATAGAGCAATATGTCCCCCAACCACTCCTGGAGCTAGTCAAGGATATCAGTGGTCAGGCGGCTAAAGGGGGGCAAAGGGTATATCTCGTCGGTGGTGTAGTACGAGACCTGCTTCTAGGTTATCCCAATTTCGACCTGGATTTGGTGGTCGAGGGTGATGCAGTGAAATTGGCCCAACAAGTGGCGGAAACCAGCCAAGCCAAGTTGCTTGCCCACCACCGCTTCGGCACCGCCAAGCTCAGATATGAGAATTTCAGCCTGGACCTGGCGACAGCACGAAAGGAAACCTATGCCAGACCGGGGGCATTGCCTACGGTTACCCCGGGCACCCTCAAGGATGACCTCATCCGTAGAGATTTCTCCATCAATGCCATGGCTGTATCCCTCGCCTCAAACAATTACGGTGAGTTAGTTGACCCCCATCAAGGCAAAAGCGACCTGAAACAATGCCTCATTCGTATTTTGCATCCTGGAAGCTTCAGCGACGATGCCACCAGAATTTTACGGGGCGTCCGTTACGAACAACGGTTTGGTTTTAAGCTCGAAACACAGACTGCTCAGTTACTTAAACAGGATGTTCCTATGCTGGATACAATAAGCGGCGACCGAATCAGACACGAGCTAGAATTAATTCTTAAGGAAAAACAGCCAGAACTCGTCATCAAGCGGCTTGCCGAGCTAGAAGTGTTGCCAAGAATAAGCCCCTTCCTCAAAGGTGATGGTTGGATAGCTGACAAATTTGACAAAGCGCGCTGTCTAAAAAAGCCCAGCCAATTGCCTTCGCTCTATTTCTGCCTTCTTATTTATTCATTTAGCGAAAGGAGCATTGAGCAATTTCTCGTCCGTCTTAACATACCGGCAAAATTGTCCCGAGCCATTCACGATACGCTCCGCCTCAAGACCAGCCTCCATCTCCTTGACAAACCTTCCCTGAAACCCAGTGAGATTCATTATCTGCTCCGGGAATATGAGCCTGTGGCGATACAGGCAAATGCCATAGCTTCAGAACCTTCAATGGCACAGCGCCATCTCCAACTATTTCTGACGAAACTGCGCTATGTGAGAACTGCCCTCGACGGAGAAGAGCTAAAAAGACTGGGCGTCTCCCCCGGACCGGAGATGGGAAAGGTCCTCCAGATACTGCATAAGGCACAATTAGATGGAGAGGTCAGCACCAAGGCAGACGAAAAAAAGCTAGCTCGCTCTTTAGCACTGAAGCTAGAACGGTAAAGGAGGGAGAAGACCCAAAATTGCCCCGCCAAAGTAGCAGATGAAAAAATACTTGACAAACTTCGCTGGCCAGCAAGGCAAGAGAAACTTCCATAAGGGCAATCTAGAGACTCCAGCCAGGAGTCCAGCTATGTCAGCTAGAGGCTGAAGAGAGACGAGGAAAATGCCCCAGGGGCCATATCGCTGCATCCAGCCTGCAAACCTGTCATATCCCGGTGTGCTTTCAGCGAGTGCGATCCTCTTTCCCCAGTAGCCAGCATAATAACCAGTTATTTCGCCCAGGGCACCGGCTACGCTGGCTACCAAAACTACCAAAACAAGGTTACAATTACAGGACTCTATTGCCCACATCATAGTGGAAATGTGGAATACCACCGGAACAAAGATGAACGCGTTACATACCAGGGTGACTCCAAAAACAATCAAATAAGCTATTGGGGCAAATCCTTCTACCGGGATATTAAAATAAGTCATTAAGTATTGGAGCAAAAAGTAGAAGCCGAAACTGATACCAGCGAGGACGACAAGGTAAAGTACCATCTTAAGCCATCTTTTCTGCTTCAGCCGTTCCATTGCCATCAAATTATTTTACCCTTCGGGTCTTCGGGCCTGTAGCTATGCCCCGATTCTATAGGTGTGGGAAAAGAGAATGCTAAGTAGCACTCCAATCCTTGTTTTTTCAGCCGTGAAAATAGCTCACCGGCTTCTTCCTTCCCTGAGAAGAGAGTAAAAAGACACGGTCCGGAGCCCGCGAGATAAACTCCCGGGGCTCCGGCTTCTTCTAGAGCCTTCCGATATTTGTCCAGCCCGGGGAAGAAATCAAAGGTCACCTTTTCAAAGACATTGAACATAAGACCAGGGTCGATCGCTTTCCCTTGCCTCAAGGATGACAAGGCTGCCTGAACAAACTGGCCTTCCGTGAAATCAGCAACGCGTAAATTCTTATACATTTGCTTTGTTTTCCCCGAGATTTTGGGTAATGGCGGCACTAGCAACACAAAACAGATTGAAGGCAAGGATGGCAGCGAGGTCACCTTTTCGCCCCTCCCCTCTATCAAAGCCGTACCTTTATGGATAAAGAAGGGTACATCCGAGCCCAGCTTAGATGCTAAATGAACCAGCTCAGAAAGCGAAAAGCCCAATCCCCAAAGCTCATTCAGAGCTAAAAGGGTGGCAGCGGCGTCGCTGCTGCCACCCCCCAATCCCACAGCCCAAGGTATATGCTTGCGAAGTTCAATTCGTGCCCCCAGACTGTATTTTGTGCTTTGCTTAAGCAGGGTGGCTGCTTGTATTACCAGGTTATCGTGCCTTAAGCTGGGTTCATCACATTTAAAGCATATTTCTTCATCTCGCTGAAAATTGAGGACATCACATAAGTCTATTGATTGAACAATACTGGAGATTCGGTGATAATCATTGTGCTTGCCTAGTACCTCGAGGACAAGGTTTATTTTAGCCGGGGCATAAACAGTCAACATTATAATCTTTCCGTAAAGGGAGCAAAGATCTTCCATAGCTCCCTCCACTCCTCCAAGCTAAGGGTTTCAGCTCGCCGTTTAGCTTCTATTCCAGCCTTCTCCAGTAATGAAGCAACCTGGCTGGGCGGCATCTCTAAAGAGTGCGCCAGGGAATTGCGAAGCTGCTTACGAGGAGAGCGGAAACCATGCATAACTATATCAAAAAAACCAGCGACATCGGACACCTCGATAGGCGGCTGGGAGTAAACATCCAGGCGCAAAATAACTGAATCCACCTTCGGCGGGCGATAAAAACTTGCCGCTGGCACATGGGATATAATAGCAGGCTTGCTATAAAACTGAGTTTTAACACTGAGCAAGCTCATCTTACCAGGGGCAGCAGCAATAGCTTCCCCAACTTCCTTCTGTACCATTACCACCATTTCCGAGGGTTGGGGCTGCGCCTCCAGAAAATGACTCAACACCGGTGAAGTGATGTAATAAGGAAGATTAGCTATAACTTTGTAACCACGGACGAGTTCGGTAGTAGGTAAGTTATCTTGCAGAAGTTGCCGAGGGGTAACCTTTAGTATATCGGCATGTACAATCTTGACATCCGACAAGGCAGCCAGCCGTTTCTTCAGCAGGGCAACTAGTTTGGCATCGAGCTCAACACCAATGATCTTGGCTCCTCGTCTGGCTAACCCCTCAGTCAGTATGCCCAGGCCCGGACCTACCTCGATAACAATGTCCCCGGGGCTAAGCTTAGCAGCAGATAGAATACGCTCTAATACAGCTTCATCTATAAGGAAGTGCTGTCCTAATCTTTTTTTTGGTTTGAAACCGAATTGGCGGAGTAATTGCCGGTACAAAAATATCAGCCTTGTCCAAACAATTGATAGAAGCCCTTTCCCACCTTCCTGCCTGTGTACCCAATTTCGACCATCCTCTTCAATAAGGGAGCTGGTTTATATCTTTCCCATCCGGTCTGCTGGTAAATCCCTTCCAGGAGGTCGACCACAACGTCTATACCAACCAGATCGGCCAGCTCGAATGGACCCATAGGCCAGTTGTGTGATAATTTCTCTATTTTGTCTATATCCTCTATACTGGCTAGATTCTCCTCCAATAGCTTGGCGGCTTCATTGAAAACTAAGGTTACCAATCTATTGGTTACAAATCCAGGGGAATCCTTAACTATGACTGTTTCCTTACCCAAAGATTGGACAAAATCGAGGCTTACTTTCAAAGTTTCCTCTGATGTAAGCAAAGATCTCACTATCTCTACTCCCTTCATTAACGGTACGGGGTTCATAAAATGTGTGCCTATAACCTTGTCGGGACGCTTGGTCGCAGATGCCAGCAGACTTATTGGTATCCCTGATGTGTTAGAAGCCAGAATTGTTTCTTGGGTGCAAATTTCCTCAAGCTGTCCAAATATTGGCAGCTTTACTTCCGCCCTTTCAAATACCGCTTCTATAACATAATCAGCACCTTTAGCAGCATTTTTCATGTCAATCGAGGTACGAAGTCTAGCCAGAGATTCTTTCATTTCTTCTTGCTTGATTCTTCCTTTTTCCACAAATTTGCCCAGGCTTGTTTTTATTGTATTCATACCTCGGTCAAGAAACTCCTGTTTTACGTCAACCATGGTTGTCTCATAGCCTGCCTGTGCCGATACTTGAGCTATGCCATTGCCCATAGTCCCCGAACCAATAACACATACCCTCTTTATTACCATATCCATAGCCTCCACAATCTCCGTAAGCCGTGCACCTACTCTCGATTCCAAAACCGGCAAGTGGTCTTTGCCAGCTAGCTCCAATCAGGCAACTCTATATCACACTGGAAATGCTATTTACCGCTGCTTCCTTCCGGACCTGACGGGGTTCGTAGCCTCCAGTTGCATAGAACCCGACTATCAACACCGCTCAGCAAAAACAAATCTAACCGGCTGTAAACCTCAAGCAGGAATTCAGCCCCGCTATAGCGGTTTTCGGGTACAGGGCACCGCTAGCTCCCCGCCTAGCACGGCTCAGTTTATGATGTTACCAGTAAGTATTAACTACGTCAACATCAGGATAAGCAGGACTAGATTATTCGCTACGCTCGCAATAACAAGAGGCGAAGGATTCTTTTGGTTAGTTCTGAGGCAGCTCTCTTTCCTTGAGCTTCTTTCTGTCTATCTTCCCCGAGCCAGTTTTGGGTATGCTGTCTACAAATTCAATTCTCTTAGGAAGCTTGAAATCAGCCAGATTGTGGTAACAAAGACTGGCTAGTTCCTCTGAAGTAGCGTTTTGCCCTTCTTTAAGTACTACAAAGGCTGTGGGTATCTGTCCCCCATAACCATCGTTAATACCGACATAGGCTGCTTCAGCCACGCCAGGATGGCTCAGCAGTAGGAATTCAACTTCTGATGGGCCAATCTTAAGTCCAGAAGACGTGACTATTATGAACGACTTCTTCTCTATATACTCCAGGTAGCCTTCGTCATCCATCCTGACTAAATCTCCGGTATAAAACCAACCATCCTTAAGGACTTGAGCTGTGAGTTTAGGTGCTTTATAGTATTCTTTCATCACCCAGGGCACTCTGAACACAGCCTCCCCTATTGCGCCCCGGGGAACTTCCTGGCCGCTGTCATCCAGTATCTTAAGGCCGCAAATTGGCTTGCCAACAGTTCCTAGCCTACGACTGCTAAATGTGCTGAGGGAAACGGCTGAAGTTTCTGTAAGACCGTATATCTCATAAAGGGATAAATCGAACTTATCTTCCAATGCTTTCATTAGTTCAGGAAAGGACTTTGCCCCAGCGGTAACTGCCAATCGTAGCGAACTCAGGTCATATTCTCTTAAAACCTCGTCTCGCATCATCGCCAGGGCATTGTACATGGCAGGAACTCCAAAGATAATACTGCCTTTCTCTTTCTCCACAGCCTCTAAGACAGCTCTGGGAGTGAAATTAGGGATAAGCACGATGGTAGAGCCTGTGAGGATCGAACCAAAAAGAACCTCAAATAAGCCATAAAGATAGAAAAAACGAACAGGGGCTATGATGACATCTTCTCTCTTTCGTTGTATAGCTGCGGAAACTATGGGGGGACTTCCCATAAGGGACGCGTGCGTATGTACTACCCCCTTTTGCCTCCCCAGGACGCCAGAGGTGTAAAATATAGTAGCTTCATCTTCGTCTTCTATATCGATACTCGGTGATCTGGAAGACCCGTTAGTGACCATCTCGGTGTAAGAATCTGCGTCAACTTCGATTACGTGCTCTAGTAAAGGAATATGAGGCAAAACTGAGGAAATCATCCGGGAAAATTCCTTCTCCGT
>Ga0209427_10007689_pt1 | contig 12178 bp, 7 predicted proteins | sample DeeMarSWOR136_30_FD_187465 | JGI IMG/M metagenome (GOLD analysis project Ga0209427, IMG submission 187465) | Marine sediment microbial communities from White Oak River estuary, North Carolina - WOR-1-36_30 (SPAdes) (version 2) | ecosystem: Environmental > Aquatic > Marine > Intertidal zone >... | reverse complement strand
CGCCAGGTATATCGGGGATGAGCGGTGTAGCTCCGACAGCCAGAATTAACACATCGGGGTTCTCCTTTTCGACCAGCTCCGGAGTAACCTCAGTGTTGAGCCTGACTTCTACTCCAGCCTTTCTCACCTGGTTAGCCATGCTCTTGATCAAGGAGCCAAGCTCATCCTTGTAAGGAGGCAAGCAAGCGACCTTGAGCTGACCACCGAATTCCTCGCCTTTTTCACAAAGGGTAACCTGATGCCCTCGCAGTGCCGCCACTCGGGCTGCTTCCATACCACTAGGTCCACCACCAACGATGAGCACCCTTTTAGCGACCCTGGCAGGCTCCATGGTGTATTCCACCTCTTTCCCCATCATGGGATTTATGGAACAAAATGCCGGCGGCACCGTTCCACTCTTGTAACCCGTGAGAAGGTTATCCAGACAATTGGAACAGGCGATGCAGGTGCGAATTTCACCGCTCCTTCCCTCCTTCGCCTTGTTGGGAAATTCAGGGTCAGCAAGCAATGCCCGCCCAAGACCAATAAGGTCAGCTTTACCATCTGCTAAAATCTCCTCTGCCAGCTCAGGGGTGTTTATGCGATAAGCAGCTACCACGGGAACATTGACCACCTTTTTAATCTCCTCGGCAAGATAAACGAAGGCACCTCGCGGCACAGACATCGCCACAAGAGGAACAGGGCATTCATGCCACCCCGCCTCCACATCGATAGCCTGGACGCCTGCTGCCTCAAGGATGGAGACCACCTTTTTGGAGTCTTCAAGCGTATGTCCCCCTTCCATATATTCCTCCGCGGAAACACGGCAGATAATAGGATAGTCCGCGCCAGCTCGTCTATGTATCCGGTCAATGATTTCCAGGGAAAGTTTCATTCGGTTCTCCAGACTGCCGCCATATTCATCGGTCCTCTTATTGGTGCAGGGAGAGATAAAGCGATTTAACAGGTATCCTATTCCCAGGGGCAGCTCAATGGCATCAAATCCCGCTTCTTGCGCCCTCCGCCCCGCTTCTCCATATTCATCGACAAGCAGATGAATCTCCTCCACAGTAAGAGCCTTTGGAGTGGTACCGATCATCTTATTGAACACCGCTGAAGGAGCGATGAACTCGAAAGAGCCATTCTCTTTATTTACCCAGAAATATTGTCCCAGAAATTGGGGGGCTATCTTCGTCCCGTAGGCGTGAACGGCGTCAGTCAACCGGCGGGCACCGGAGATGAAACGGTCATCATAGAGTCCGGGAATGACAGGAATCGCCATGTCAAAGGGAGCAAACGGGGTAATGATGAGCCCCACGCCTCCCTTGGCCCGTTCAACGCAAAAGTTGATAAAGCGGTCGCCAACCGTGCCATCAGGCTCGGGATAGCCTGTTCCTATGGCAAGCATCACCATCCTGTTTTTGAGCTGCACATTGCCTACCTTGATAGGTTTAAATAAATGGGTAAACTGAGTCATCGCACCCCCTTATATGAAGCAAAGCATGCATAAAGGACATATTATATCAGTTTTCTTTGGAAACCTGACCCCGCTGAGGTATAATGTTTATCCATCCACATGGACATTCTAGCTACGCTCAATCCCGCCCAAAGAGAGGCCGCGGAAACTGTTGAAGGGCCGATACTCATTCTAGCCGGTCCAGGCAGCGGCAAGACCAGGGTAATTACGCATAGAGTGGCTTACCTTATCAAGGTTTGTGGAGTAAAACCTCACAACATCATGGCAGTCACATTCACCAATAAAGCCGCTCGTGAAATGGAAGAGAGATTGGAGCAACTATTAGGACAAACGAGCGAGGCATTGACACTGGGAACCTTTCACGCTATCTGTGCCCGAATTTTGCGTCGAGAAGCCGGGGCTATCGGGCTTAATCCGAGATTCGTCATCTACGATGCCGAGGACCAACTAAATGCCATAAAGCAGAGCCTTCAGGACATAGAACTCGACCCCAAGCAATATTCGCCCCATGCGATACAATCCGTGATTAGCTCCGCCAAGAGTCGGCTTCTCAACCCGCAACAATACTCGGAGCGAGTAAACAGCTACTTTGAAGAAATAGTTCAAAGAGTTTATGAGCAGTATCAAGCCTTATTGAGCAAAAGCGAGGCGCTGGATTTCGATGACCTGCTGATGCGGACAGCACACCTATTTGAAAACCATCCTGCTATCTTGAGCAAATACCAATCCCGCTATGTTCACATTCTGGTGGATGAATTCCAGGATACCAATCTAGCACAATACGCCCTGATAAGACAGCTGGCAGGAAAATACAAAAACATCTGCGTGGTTGGTGACCCAGATCAATCCATCTACTCCTGGAGATTTGCCGACTTGCGCAACATCTTAGCTTTTGAAAAAGATTACCCCAACGCCAAAGTGGTGATTCTGGAGCAAAACTACCGCTCCACCAGGAATATTCTGCAGGCGGCTTCAGATATCATCTCTCAAAATGTAAACCGAAAACCCAAAGAACTATGGACGGAAAATGAAGCGGGCAGCCTGGTGAACATCGTGGAAAGCTATACCGAGGACGAGGAATCCCAATTTGTGGTCAGTGAGGTAGAAAGATTGGTAACCCAGGAAAAGCTATCGCTCAAGGACTTTGCCGCGATGTATCGAGTTAACGCCCAGTCAAGAGCGCTCGAGGAAAGTTTCATTCGCTATGGGGTACCCTATAGACTCATCGGGAGTACACGCTTTTATCAACGGCAGGAAATCAGGGATGCCTTAGCTTACCTCAGGGTTATCCGCAATCCCAATGACAATTTAAGCCTGCTCCGTATCATAAATGTTCCCGGGCGAGGTATCGGGCAAGTTACGGTCGCTCACCTCCAGGCCAGGGCAAGAAGTGATAACATCTCCCTGTACCATGCCTTAAAACACATGGTAGATGAGAAAGCTTTTTCAGCACGTATCCTTCCCACAGTTACCAGATTCTCGACCGTTATTGATGAGCTTATCGCCAGAAGTCGCGAACTAAATCCCGCTGAACTACTGGATGAAATACTGGAGAGCACTGAATACCGGGAACACATCCTGAGTAAGGAACATGGAGAGGAACGGTGGGAGAATATCATGGAGTTGAGGAACGTTGCCTCAGACTATGATGGACCTTCCCCTGAGCAGGCTCTGGATGCCTTCCTGGAAAAAGTGAGCCTGGTGTCAGATACAGATGAACTCGATGGAACCATTGATGCGGTGACATTGATTACCCTGCACCAGGCCAAGGGGCTGGAATTCCCGGTAGTGTTCATCGCTGGCATGGAGGAAGGGGTCTTACCACACCGAAGATCCTTTGATGACCCTGATGAGATGGAGGAGGAGCGTCGTCTATGTTATGTTGGAATAACCAGAGCCAAGAAGCACGTTTATCTTCTTCGCAGCTATCGTCGCAGCCTGTTTGGCAGTGGTCTGGTAAACCCACCTTCACGGTTCCTGGAGGACATCCCACCACAACTGATGACCACCAAAGGATTGTGGGAGAAGGAAACCACCCCACCGCTGGTTAGCCGAGAAAAACCAACGGAGTTAATCGTCGGTGACCAGGTTTATCACGATAAGTTTGGCAGCGGAGTCGTGGTAGATTGTTTCCCAATTAGAAGCGACCATGAAATAACCGTATCCTTTCAACGGGTGGGAGTCAAAAAGCTTTTATTCAGCCTCGCTCCATTAAGAAAAATCGAGCCAGACTATTGACAGAATACACGAAAACGTGTAAGATTTAGGTAATGCCGATCAAAGTTCTCACCCCACACATCGTCTCGAAGATAGCTGCTGGTGAAGTAATTGAGAGACCGGCTTCGGTAGTCAAGGAACTGGTGGAGAACTCGCTTGATGCTCAAGCCAGTGAGATTAATGTTGAAGCGCATGGCGGTGGAATAGAGTTAATCAAGGTAACCGATAACGGAACTGGCATTCCCGCCTCGGAGGTAGAGCTCGCCTTTCATAGATACGCTACCAGCAAGATCGCTGACCTAGTTGACCTGGAAGATATCTCCAGCCTCGGCTTTCGTGGTGAAGCGTTACCCAGCATAGCTGCTGTAGCTGAAGTGGAAATCCTCACCAGAGCACCTTCAGAGGCAATCGGCAGCTACATATGTTTGAGAAAGGGAGACATAGTTGCCAGGGAAAGTCGCGCCAGACAGCAAGGAACCACTGTGGTGATACGCCGACTGTTTCATTATCTCCCGGCACGCCTCAAGTTCCTCAAATCAGCAGCTACGGAAAACAGCCACATTTCCTATTTACTGAACGAATATGCTCTTGCCTTCCCTGAAGTCAGGTTCAGCCTGGTTACCGATAAACGAAATAACTTGTTCACCAGGGGCGATGGAAATTTACGGAATGTGGTCAGCCAAATATATGGGTTAGAGGTAGCTCAGAAGATGCTAAAGGTGGAGGAAGAGAATGCTTTTGCCAGAGTTAATGGACTGGTTAGTCCGCCGTCACTGAATCGAACCAATCGTAGCTATATCAGTTTCTTCGTAAACCGCCGCTGGATACGCAGTCCATTATTAACCAAGGCAGCCGAGCAAGCCTACCACGGCTTACTGATGGAAGGCAGGCATCCCTTAGTAATACTCAATCTATCATTGCCCGGCAAGGAGATCGACATCAACGTTCATCCTACCAAAGCCCAGGTGAAGTTCCACCATGAACAAGCTGTCTTCGCTACCGTGGAAAGGGCAGTAGGGGAAGCGCTGGCAAAAGCATCCATGGCAAAACCGATAGCCATGCCTGCGATGACCGGTCCCTATCAGCAACGAAGCTTCTCAATGGTGAGCGACAAAGAACCGACTTTCGTTACCCCGTTACCCACTCTCAGCCTGCCTATCTTGCATGTCATTGGACAACTAAGCAACACATATATCGTTGCTGAAGGTCCCGAAGGGCTTTACCTTATTGATCAACATGCAGCACATGAGCGGATACTTTATGAGAGAATATTGGCCCAATGGTCCAGACAGGAAGTCGAGGTTCAAGGCTTGCTTGAGCCAATAACCATGGACGTTAATCCCAGAGAGGAAGAAATCCTGAAAACCAACAAAGATATGCTGGCTCAATTTGGCTTTGACATCGAGCCATTCGGTGACAGGAGCTATTTGATACGAACCATACCGGCATTAGCTACCAGAGCAAACCTCGACGAGGTAATGAGCGCACTATTCAGCAATCTTGATAGCAAAGAAGAGGTAACTCCATGGGAGGAAAAAATAGCTCAATCACTCGCTTGCCATAGCGCTATCAGAGCAGGACAGCAGCTAAGCAATGATGAAATGCGGGAATTAATAAGACAGCTGGAGCAAGCAAATCAACCACGCACCTGCCCCCATGGCAGACCAACCATGATTCAGCTGACCTCATATCAATTGGAAAGGGAATTTGGCAGGACAGGGTAGTGTCGTAGAAGGTGCCAAAATCCTGTTGCTTTTCTAGAACGCAAGTGCTAAAATAGTCACCAGTGAAGCTACTAAAAATAGCGTTAGCCAAACAAGATTACAATCTGGCTGCTCACGTCCTTGTCTATGGCTTGATAAAGGCGACACAGGAGAAGACTAAGGACTCAGTAAACTCCACAGAATTACGAAACTGTCATGCGAGAAGGAACAGGAAAAGATGCCGGCAAGGGTGACCACCGTGGGTTTTACTCCAAAGCATTACAGGAAGCAGAGAAGCTAGAGCTAGACGAAGCCTACCAGATACAAGGCGTTGACGATGAAATCGCTTTACTCAGGCTTAAACTCAAGGAATTAGCGAAGGATCAGCCACAGAGAATCGACCTCTATCTCAAGGCAGCCAATACCATCGCCAGATTGGTCAAGATCAGATACCAAATCAGCAAGGAGCAAAAGAACACGCTTAAGGAAGCCATTGCCAGGGTGCTCACCGAGGTTGCTTTACCCCTGGGGATAAACGTCGGGGTGAAGAAACTGTAGCCTTCATGAAATTGAGACCCTACCAGCAAGAAGTAGCTAAAGCAGTGCTCAACTCCATCCAGGGCCACAAGGGCTTGACCTTTTCAGTGGAGATTGCCCGTCAGGGAGGGAAAAACGAACTATCTGCCCATCTGGAATTGCTTTTGCTCACTCTTTATATGGCTCGAGGTGGAAACTTGATTAAATGCTCCCCCACCTTCAAGCCACAGACGATAATCTCCATGACCAAGCTAAAGGACAGACTTGATGACTTTGGCTTCAATGGACTATACCACTCACAAATGGGATACATCATTCAGCTGGGTGAAGCCAAGGCGACATTCTTATCGGCGGAGGAATCATCTTCAGTGGTAGGACACACCGCTGATATCCTGTTAGAAATTGACGAATCCCAGGACGTCGCAAAAGAAAAATACAACAAGGAGTTCCGACCTATGGGTTCAGCCACTAATGTCACCTGCATCCATTACGGCACAACCTGGGATGATGACACCCTGCTGGAGGAGATAAAGCACAACAACCTGGAGCTGGAAAGAATAGACGGGATAAGACGGCACTTCAGGTATGACTGGCAGGAAATAGCCAGATACAACCGGGATTATGGCAGATATGTTATTCAGGAGAGGGAAAGGCTTGGCGAAGACCACCCGCTATTCAGGACTCAATATGCCTTGCTGCCCATCAAAGGCGGCGGAAGGTTTCTATCCCGGCAGCAAATAGCTCAGATGATTGGAAGCCATCAGAGGCTACAGTCGCCCCATAAAGCAAGAACTCTGTATATCGCTGGCGTCGACCTGGCTGGAGAAGCCGAACAGGCTCCGCAATCCGTGGACAGCATGAGATTGCTTCGCGGAGCCCGTCCTGAGCGAGATTCTTGGGTCGCGGAGCCTATCCCGAGTGGTGAGATTCTTCCCCTTCACCTCGTTCAGGGTCAGAATGACAGGGAGCGAAGGGCTCGCAATGACGAGGGAAGGAGCCAGGATTCCACCGTCATCACCATCGCTGAGGTGAATATGGCTAACAGATTGCCAGTATTGAGGATAGTGGAACAATATCAATGGACGGGGATAGCCCATAGCCAGCTATATCCACAAATGGTGGAAATTCTAAAGAACATGTGGAATTGCCACCGTATCGCTGTCGATGCTACCGGGATTGGTCAGCCTGTAGCCAGTTTCCTGAAGAAAGAGTTGGGTAGCAAGGTGATCCCATTCACGTTCACCCAGAAAAGCAAATCCGCGCTGGGATTCGAGCTGTTATCCTACACAAGTTCAAACAGGATAAAGCTATACCGTCAGGATGGTTCCAGGGAATATCGGGAGACGATGTCTCAACTGGAAAAAGCAAAGGCGCAATATCGACCCAATCAGACGGTAAATTTCTATGTTCCGCCCTCGGAGGGACATGATGATTTTCTAATGAGCCTTGCCCTGCTAATAGTCGCTGCCAAAGAATCCACGGTTCGCCACGCTAAAGGCTCAAACAGGGATTATAGTTAACCAAAAATTTCTAAATCCCAATATCTAAATTCAAAACTGAATTTAGTAGCTATCAGCCTTCAGCCATTGGCTAACTGCTGATTGCTGACCGCTGGCTGTTAACTACTCGCCCAACAGGTTGGGTAAATCCCTGGCCACATCACTCATTTCTTCAATCCTCTGCTTAGTTTCCGCTAACTGCCCTTCATATTCCGCAGCGTAAACCGTAGCTTGCTCATAAAGATCCCTCACCCTGGGCACCAAGGATAGCTGCGAGAATATCACGGCAACATCAATGAAATGCTTCTCGCCAGGGAAATCGCCTCCCCTTATCGTGGCATTCGGTGAAAGCTCTCTAATGTAGGTGCTAACGTTTTTCACCATATCCATGTTCATCTCCCTGCCGGGCCCGGCGATAATGTACAGAGCTTTACCAGCATCCTGGGGGTTGCAATCAATGGAAAGTTCATGCACGGTAGCATCCATAGCCCGCGTTCCCCTGAAGCTCTCCAATGCTTTGTCACGGAACTTTTTCTTATTTATCTCCCAGGGAAAGCGCATACCGGGGAGCACAGTCCTCCCTATACCAACGGTGGTCCACCCCTCAAGAGAGGCAATCACATCACCAGCATCCACTGTCCTTGAACCCACAAATCTACCCTTGGTTACCTCGCCAGCACACAACAAATCATAAAAAGGCTCAGCGATTTGCCGGTTTATCTTGTCCATATTATTTATCAGACTCATATCCTTTCTAACATATCTCTGGTTATCCGCCAGGAAAACGGCATCCACTACATCGTAGACTGACTTGAGGCAGGTGGCAGTATTATAAACGCTTCGGGCCTCAGTCGTCTGTTCGTGCTCAAAAGGAAGCACAACAAGGGCCAAAATGGGCTTATTGAGGTATCGCTCCTTGATCATCTTGGCAATCACCGGTATCCCCCCCGAGCCGGTACCACCAGCCGCGCCAGCGACAATCATAAAGGCATGGGTTTCGTAAAACCTTGGTTCTGCCCTTATAGCATCCATCACCTTATCGCCATCCTCCTTAGCCAGCTTGGCGCCAAGCTCATTAATCTTGCCAACACCATGCCCCAGTGTCTGACGCAAGCCAATAAGTATGCGATGCATGTAATCATTTTTGATAAACTTCAATCCAGTAAGGTCAGCCTGGTCAGTATTCACCGCCAGGACATGCGGAGCAATGACCGCCTTGCGTTCCGCCCGCGCCTTAAGATTTAACCTGGCAAAATGGTCGGCAACCCGACAACCACATTGCCCCAATCCGATAACTGTTAGCTTCATCTATTACCTCCTAATTGCATTAGCCGTAATAATAACGCCGTGGCCTTATCACAAAGAACTAAACCAGGACACCCGTAAGGGTATCAGGTATTTCGACCTCTTCAAAAAGACCAGCAGATCCAGCTTGTTTGTTTTCCCAGCGACTTGCATAACTATCTCGCTATAGTGTCCTTTTCCTCTTATTTTGGTAGACTCCAACACGTCTAAATCTAATTCCTGCAGTGCCCCTTTGTCAATTCCCCCAAACGGGTAAAATGGTCATAGCTAAATCGTACCGGATGAAAACTACGCTAAGATGACTGGCAACCACATTGCTCAATCCGATAACCGTTAGCTTCATCTGTCACCCTTTAATTGCACTAGTCGTAATAAGAACGCCGTGGCCGTATCACAAAAAAGTAAACCAGGAACCCAACAAGCACCACTGCTAAAACTATAATAACGATAAGTCCCCATAATGGCAACCGCCCGCCGGCGTGAAAAGACTGGACAGTGGTCCACTGTCCTTCATTCGCTGCGGCGTCTACAGCCCTGAGTCTCCAATAGTAGGTACCGCCGGACAAGGCATAGTCTCCAGGTAGGGTATAAGAAATAGTGTCATCGAGAGAGGTAACGTTTTCGCTGGGAATACCAAGAGAAACTACAGGGACAGTGAAACTTGTGCTATTGGTGGATATCTGCAACTCGTAGCTGTCGATGCCACTCACGTCAGTTACCTTAGACCATTCAAATGTAGGAGTTACTTTGCCCACAAAGCCAACTCCAGTGCCATTTGCTGGCGAGAGGGGCTCCGGAGCCGGTGGCGAATTCTCCTCCATGAAGAAGGTCTCGCTGGCCAAGACATGACCCAGGCCATCCTCCACAACTACCTCCTGTGCACCATGTATTCCTTTAGCCTCAAACGTAACAGTACCGGTAGAGGGAAAATTGCCTTCACTGGTGGTAGCAGTGCTAGCTGTCTGGTTTCCATAAGTAATGGTTAGTGAGACACCAGGGTCAAAGCCACCGCCGGTTACAGTTATAGTCAGGCCTACATGGCCTGGAGAGGTGGAACTCGTTGCCGGCGCCAATCTCACCCCTGGAGCTACTTTGAAGGTAACATCAGCAACTTCACCATATTCCGTATATTTACCCCGGGCATCTACCTTGTAGCTTCCTTCAACACTGGGCGGCACCTCAAAAGTAGCAGTCCAGCTGCCAAGATCATCGGTTTCTGCCTCCTCAATCTGCGGCACCACTTCATCATCATACTTTATCTTGATACTCGCCTCTTCATCTTCAAATCCCGTGGCGGTTACCGTGACGATATCTCCCACGGAGCCCGATTTGGGATTCAAGCTTATGCGCGGCTTAACTTTGAATTCGACCTCATCGACGTCTGCATAAGCGGTATCGTCACCTTTAGCGTCTATATCATGATCCCCTCCGACAGATTCAGGAATGATAAAAGCTGCCGTCCAGGTGCCATATTCATCAGTTTCCGCCTCCTCAACTTGCTCCACCACATCGTCACCATATCTTATCGTAATGTCCTCCTCGTCCTCAGCAAACCCGGTGCCGGTTACCTCAACCTCGTCTCCCACAAACCCCTCATCGTCATCCATCTCAATCTTTGGCTCCACAGTGAAATCATCCCCTTTCCAGCTTGAGTCATAGTAAACACGAATATCATGCTGGCCACTGTAGCTCTCAGGAATATCAAACTCATATGAAAAATTGCCATCGGTACCAACATCGAAATCTTCCTCTATCAGCTCACGGTCACCATTAAAATAATAATAGATATCGACCTCTTCACCGGAACCGAAGTCATATCCCCGAATACGCACCTCGTCTCCCACATTACCTGAGTCGGGGGAAACCGTGACGCTGGGAACAGCAGCTTGAAGTTGCTCAGGGACAGCAAGGACCGGGATTGCTATAAGACAGATGAGCAAAACAATGATTAGCCGTGGCAGTAACTTCATTTAACAACCCCCTTTTGTTGTCATTGTGACTTTTTGTTCGTCATTGCGACCTTTTTATTCGTCATTGCAAGGTTTTTTCTTTGTCATTGCGACCTTTTTGTTCGTCATTGCGAGCCGAAGGCGTGGCAATCTCAAGCCCTCTCACCACACAGAATATAACATTCCCCATTTCTGGCTCATTCTATCATAATAATGAAACTTCAGCACAAAAGTAAATACCCAGCCTGGGAGAAAAAATATTTGTTATTTCACCCTTGCCATGGCGAACAAAGGTGAGCATATTACACAAAGTCATGCTCAGGATAATCGCAACTATCTGCCCATTCAAAGCAGCGCGGACATGCTGCCAGGCAATCCATGTTTTCGCCTCCTCCGCCAGTAGGGAGACAACCCAAAAGCCCAGCGAGAATCACGCCGAGCAAAATTCTCCACCAGCATTGGCTGAACGATGATGGTGCTGCAGGCAATAACCAGGCCAGGAGCTTGGTTGTTCACTCTGTGCCGGCTGTGCCTTCACTCTCTGCCGGCTGTGCCGGTTTCTTCCTTCTTATCCACCGAATCGCTCCCCAGGTAATTAATCCAACAGCGAGTATTATGCCAAAGATAGACCACCAGTCGATGATTCGTGACACCGTGAACTCTCCGCTCAACCCGGCGACTTCTACCTCATATTGTCCATAATCCATTCCAGACAGGGTGAAGGTTACCTGCTGACTTTGTCCTGCATCCAGTGTCACTCCTTTGGCATCTATCGTCTCTCCATTTAACTTCAACTCAGCAGTATAAATGCCTTTTTGCCCACCGTTATTGGCTACATTAGCAGTGATGGTGACATCCTCTCCTGTCACTCCCACGAAGATGTTTTTCCATACCTGCGGGCTTTGCTCAATACTTATGGCACTAGGCGCAAAACTGGCCGGTGTGGGAGCGGGGGCAAGTTCTGCTATTACGGCAACTGCGCTGCAGTGGTTTATCAGACCAGTTGCCTTACCAACCTCAGCTACGCGACCTATATCAGTTGGCAAACTAACCCAAATGCCCTGTTCGATATCATAGTAGGCAACAGCCACCGAATCGGTAGATTCGGGCAGGTCATCGGGGTCATAGCTCAACACTATTGTGATATTCTGGTCGAAGCTAACGCTCGAACAACAATCTGGCGTGCCTCGGTAGCCACAAGAGCTAGAGCTATAGTTACCTGTAAACTCATAGACTGAGCCGATTATTATTGAACCATCCGGTACTGGCGGTGATTGATTTGCCACTCTCATCATCAGTACTTCTGGCGCTTTGTTAGTGTCATCACAAATCACCCTGGTGTCAGGGTCAATCTCCAGGAAGTAGATATTATCAGGGTCACGTGCCACAGTGGGTTTGAGAGTCGTGCCAGTAGTACATGAGATTTTTACCATGGTTATCTTTCCCAGCATGTCTATGTCGAGATAACAGCTGCCGCCACCCCCACCTCCTCCCCCTCCACCACCACCACCA
>Ga0209427_10007686_pt1 | contig 12179 bp, 10 predicted proteins | sample DeeMarSWOR136_30_FD_187465 | JGI IMG/M metagenome (GOLD analysis project Ga0209427, IMG submission 187465) | Marine sediment microbial communities from White Oak River estuary, North Carolina - WOR-1-36_30 (SPAdes) (version 2) | ecosystem: Environmental > Aquatic > Marine > Intertidal zone >... | reverse complement strand
TGGGATAAATAATGAAGGCGTTCTTCTAAGGCCATAGTAAGTACATGGTATACATCTTCCATGAGGGGAGTTAGATCTACACCAATTTTAAAAATGTCCATTGGTTTCAAATATGTCTTTACATCATTATCTGTACGTGTTCTAATATGGATATTGTCCACAGGAATATGTAAATTCTGACATAATAACGATATCTTCTTCTTAGATGCTCCAGGTGAAGCTGTTAGTCCTAATATAATTCCATCAGGATTATGATCTGTAAACTTATCTGCGATCATTATATACGGATAATCTCCTGTTGCATGATGGCATTCATCGACTATGAGTAGGGCTGTGGTATCTAAAGTATATTTTTGATTCACTAAATCGTTGCGAAGGGTCTGAGGGGTATAAAATAATAGTTGATGGTGGGTAAAAATATTAGTTCGGTGTTCAGGAAGAATTTTACCTGTGAGTATTGCAAATTTTTCTTCAGAGATATTGAGAAATTTTAAGAATGTTTGATAATGTTGATTAATGAGTGGTCTAGTAGGTGCAATTACAATTATTTTGCTATTAGATGGGAATCTTTCTAATATTTTTTCTGCAACTAAGACAGCTATTATTGTTTTTCCTAGCCCTGTAGGAAGAACCACCAATGAATTTTTATCTACGCATTCTTCTGCGATAGCAACCTGATACTTTCGGGCTTCAAGTCTTTTAGGATCTGTCTCTGAGCTATTTAATGCTTCTTTTATCTGAGCTATCGCTTTTCACCTTGATTATGTGATTGTCTATATTAACTTCTTCAAGTTGTTTATTGCTTTTATTATAAGAGATAACTATTTCCCCTAACTTCAAGCCCAACTCGGAAGGATATACTAAATCACTCTCTTTCGACTCAAATAAATAGGGATGAGTTTCTTTTAGCTGTCTTACTTTTCCTAATAGTTCTGAACCATTTTCAATGAGATCAAATCCCCTACCTCGTTTAATATACTTGAACACATAAATAATATCATTTAATAAAGTTAATTGTGAATGAAAGATGTCAATTTTATCAGGTATCTCACTTTTTTTATATTCGCATCTTCTTTCTGTAATAAGATATGTGTGATTATTTGCACGATATTTGTAGAGTTTGTATTTATTAAACACGATTTCAAATTTCTCTTGAAAATTTAAGAGTAAATGGATTATTTCATCAACTTCAGAATTAGGAATCTTTAATAATTGTGCTAATTTACTGAAATTAAATTTTTTTTCATAATAATCTTCGAACTTTCCTAAATATTCTATAATTTGATTTAATACTCGAATTATCTTTTGAAACTGTTCTTTATTATAATGACCCGAGCTGGTTATATCTGAAGCCAATATCATCATATACAGCTATAAAATAAGTAAATAAAAAGGAAAAATTTGGCTTTAATGTTTTTCATATTCTTTTTTTAATTTGTTTAGTTTTTTAGTAGAAAACAATATCATTGTTCCAGGTATAGTAATGAAAATAACTAAAAGTGGAATGGCAATTTGTATCTCATCTTCATAATTTTTTAATATATCATTAATAATATACTGAAATGTGTTAATATGGAGAAGATCACCCGAGATCCCATCATTAAGATATACCTCAAAAATATAATCACCCATTGTTTGAGGAGTGTAGGCAAAACTAAATATACTATAGCTAGAGAAATCATCGTGTGTTGTTTGTATTTCACGTAAATACTTATTATTTCTATATACTTTCACATAAACACCTCCAAAAGTCGTTGGAAAGTATTCATGATTAGCCACTATTGATGCATTAATCTCAAAAAGAACATTATTTAAATCGTTTTTAAAGTGGATATCATATTCTAATGAATAATTGGTATAAAATTGGACATAATACTCCGCTTTTAATTTAGTTCCCTCATATGCTCTTAGATAGCCCTTAACTATTGGATAACTGACTGAACTTACAGGAATCGGAATATCGCATACATAAGAATCATTTGAAAGTTTAGAAAATATATAACTACCAAGATGGCTACTTTCAAATTTAAAAGTGATATATGTGCCAAAGTCTTTTAAAATGAGATTGTAAATCAACGCTTCTATATGATTTACTCCTCCAATCGGACACATGGTTGAATAATATATTTCAATTCCAATTGGACTATTTCGTGCCATATCACAGATCCATAAAAATATCTCTTGATTTAACCTTTTCTTTCTAGTTGAAAAACGGAATTCATTGAATTCCTCTGAAAAAATATCTTGTACTAATGCATGAATCTGGTGAAAATCAAATTCTATATTAAGATCCAGTAGTTCAGAGAGTTTATAACTGTAATAAATGTTTTGAATATCACTATAGGTCAAGTGTGCTTCAATATAATTTTTAATTTTTTGACTATTCTTAGTATACAAATTAAGCATCTTCAGAACATAACACATAAAATAAGTGGTTTTTAGAATTATTTCAATGTCATTTGCATATTTAGGATTATAGTAAAGCATTGTAGGTGTTTCAATTATGTTTCTGTCAATATATGTATAGACAGCGGTCACATCGATCCCAGTATCTGCTAAAGTAATACTTAAATAATCACATAGAATTTCTAAACTTCTAATAGCATAGTAAGTGTAATCGCAATAGATCTTGTTATAAAGGTATTCTGATTCATTTTGCTTATAGAATAAAAACGATGAGAATGCTCCAAACGTATCATAATATGAGTTGTTTAAGAACTGAGTCGATGCAATATCTTCTACTAAATCCATCAAATCATATATATTAGCAAAATCATCTAATTTAAAAAGCTTTTCTAACAAATCTAAAGCGTAATAAGTGTACTGATGACATATAAAGTTGTTAATCTCCTGTATATAACTTTTTTGCCCTGATGTAAAAAATTCAATGGGAAAAGAGCGGAACCAATAGATTTTACTATTTTTCTTAATCAAATAACCAAAGAAATTACGAGAGATCTCATCAGGGTTGTAATTATATGAGTCTTTAATCTTAGTATATAGTTGTGAAATATCTAATTCTGATAGTTTATAATATAAATCAAAAGAACTAATGATTGCATGCATAAGCCCCATAGATGTATAATCTTCTGAAAGAAGTGAGAATCCTTGATAAGATTGATAAAGGAGTGTTGCATTCCCAATCTGATTTAATTCTTCAATTGATAAGAGAGATATATCGTCTGTATTATATAATGACCGTATAATCTGATAGGAATCGATAAGTTCATGAATGGCAACTGTAGTAGATTGATCCCAATTTCCTAGAGAATTTCGATGATTTTGTATGAAGGAAAAGGTTTCATTTCTATTTATATCTGCAAAGCTCGTAATTTTTGACAATTCTAACCCAAGAGAAGTCGCAACAATATTAGTATAATTTGTTCTAAAATCTAATTCGGAAATACGGAAATAATGAGCATCTGGATCATATAAGTAATCAAGAAATTGGTGAAAATTAGCTTCATTGATACTCGATATCATCCCAAATACTTCTAATGTCTTAATACAGTAATATGAAGAGAGTAAATTTGGTTCAAAATGAAATAAAAGAGAATCGAAATCTTCAGACTCATCATTTGCAAACCCCCCTGAAGCCCATCCACTCTCTTTTGGTATTTGAAGTCGATTTAGAAAGGAAATAATACTATTTCTCTGTGTTGCATATCCGAGCCAATCAGTTATTAATAAATCTAGAGTAATTATTGCAAAATATGTGTTATCTGCGGTTGCTATTTTGAATCCGTTTTCAATCCCTACATCATATGGTTGCCCTATAAAACCTCCACTTGATGGATTTTGACAACTCCAGATGAAATCTATCATATCTGAAGTATCAATTAAATCTAATGCATTTAACAAATGCAAAGAGAGAATAGCATAGCAAGTTACTTCTAAGACTGTATTAAATGGAAAATAGGTTTGACTAAAATCTGTATCTAAATACCGAAATGCCAAGTTATCCATGAAACATGTTGAAGCTTCTTCATAGTGAGTCATTATATATTCTATTATTGCAGTATGATTGATCTCGTGCAACTTTCCTATACTGCTTAATATATAAAGTGCGTAATAAGTTGCTTGTAATGAGGGCTCATAGATTTGAGGAAAATATCCCTTATCATAATAGTTTAAGACTTTAGAAGTGAAAAGAGAATCTATTAACTCGCTATTATCCTTCCTAGAGACGAAGAGATCATAATAATATAAATCGTTAAGATATTTTTTACTATATAAGTCCACTTCTATAAGATTTGTAATAAAAGAAGAAAAGATACAACTACCCAAAAATAGAATGAATAAAAAACCTACATAATACTGATTTTTTTTTTTCAATTCAAGCAAACACGCAATGAAGTAATTAATATTAAAAATAAGATTTAAACGAATGTATATAAATAAAAAATTAAATCAAAACAGAACTCAAAAACTAGAAAAAAGGAAAAAAAGGTTAAATAATAGCAATGGCAACTTAATTATATCAATTCTACTATAATGGGGGTCCTGTCGGAAGAGGATATCTATAAATCATAAAATTGATATATGCCTCACCCTGGGGATGTTCTATTTTTATAGAGGATTTACCAAAATTATAAACACATATGTTAATAAATACCAAATTATTTTCTTCTCCCTTAATTATAAAATGATAGCAATTAGTATGACCATTGGCATTAAAAACTTTTTCAGCATTACCAAGTACAACTTCTACTATTTCTGAATCTATTTCTTGCACTTTGTCATAAACTTTAGGATATTCCGCTTCTAATAGTCCCAATTTCTCCATGATTTTCATCAGAAGATCAGATGATTTAACAAGGCTGATAAATCCCTTTATTCTAAGCTTTTGGATAATTTTTTTTTTAACCTGTGCTTGAACGGTAGACATACGAATGTCTAATCGCTTACAAATTGCACTCACCGTTATACCCTCGTTATGAGAGCATAGCAGTGAGATTGAACAGACTAATCCTGCAAGTGCATTATCAGTAGTATTTTTAATCCCATGCCATAATTTCTTTAATATTTTACGAGCAAGATGGAAGAATTCCATTCCAAGATTAAAATATTGTGTGATTTCAAAAACGCGGTTTAAAATATACTCTTGCCGGTTTCTTTCCACATAATTTGGTAAGAATATTCGTACCTGATAGCAAAAGTCATTAAATTCCTTTTTTGTTATTTTAGCAATATCGATTAATTCAGTCGCATTGACCGATACATTACGCAATTTTAAACAGAAATAAGAGATGATGGAGACTAATTTCTCCGTATTCCTATATTTTACCCCTTTTCTTAATTTACCGCGAATTTCTTTAAATTTTTCAAGGACCATATGTTTAATAGAATCATAGTCACTTAAATTTAATTTACTGAAAATCCTTGAGATTTCTACATTTGCTCTATCAATTACCGCTTGTTCATTTGGGATTATTAAATTCTGCTTGCTTAGTCTATTTAATCTTTCAGAGATAGGCGAGATTCTTCTTTCTCGATTAGTTCCAATTTGAGTAGGACCATGTCTTTTTGCATTTTGCACTAATAGCTCATTATAGGGGCTATAATACTGTAGTTTTTGAATTTCAAGAACAATTCCACATTCTCGACATACATATCCCTCAGATGTATCAACAATGTCTGTTGAACCACACATATCACACTCTAAGTGCATATAACCAGAAGAAAGCGAACTATTTATAAGTTCTTTATATGTTGCCATTGTTTTGATCACTATTTTATTAATTTTTTTTTAAAATCTAACCTCTCGGCTAAAGAATATAAGGTAGGAGTTTGATTTATAAATCTTTTCTTCAAAAATTAATTTGCTAGAAGAACGCTTCTTCACGACAATTTTAGGGGGTGACTTTTGGGGAGTTAGAAGAATAATTGCAATTTTTTCATTTTATAATTCGACACTTTTGTCTAAGCATACCTTAAAACTGCGTATCGCTGTCAAAGTTTAATATAAGCTTTCAAGGATCTTAGGGGTTTTACTTCAGAAAATATCGACAGACAATCATGAGTATATTTAAAAGTGATATATAGTTAGATGCCACACATTTCAAGATCTTGATTTAAAAAGCTTAAGATCATCATACTTATCCTCTGAACTCTTCAATTTTACAAAGATGACCAACATTCCTATATGAATAGAACTTATTAAACCTTGTAATAAAAAACAAATGCATATTTTTTCTTTATATAAAAAAAATAAAGATATATTATATGCTACAGGAACCAATAATATTTTTAGGAATCTATATGATTTCTCTTATATTAAAGAACTTTTTATTGAGTGAGAGAGCTGGAGTTCTAAGACCCATAGCAAGGCGTATCTTCTTTATAGGCGTCATTTTCCATGAGTGTGCTCATTATGGTATGTCTCTTGTGGTAGGAAGGGTTCCTAAGAGTATCATAATTAAATGGCGAAAGGATACTAATCCATACGATCGAAATCCTTATGGGGTTGTACGGCTTAGAGATTCACCCAGTTTCTTGCAATCTTTCGTAATTGCATCAGCTCCTTTGTACTTTAGTACATGGTTAATATTTTGGTTATGGTTTGGAGTTATTTTCACTCCATTTTTTAACCCTTTTATAAAGACAGTTGCCATATTTTTACTTGTTTCACTGTTATTGACTGCAGCTCCTTCAAGTGGAGATATAAAAATGATAGGGAATTCTTTTAAAATAGATCCACTTCATTCTTGGTATCAAATTTTCTTAATTTCTCTATCAATTTTGATATTATGGATATATATAGTAAATACTCATGTTATTTTTTTCTTGGAAGTTTTTTATTATATCACAATTGCGGGAATCTATCTTCTATTAAGATTTTCTTTTATTACTATCCGAAAGTTAGTAAATCGAATTTCCTCATATAATTTTAAGAACCCACGTAAAATTAGGTTCAGAAGATTCACGAGAAAGTATTATAGACCTGCAAAACCATAGCAAGAAGAATTATAACCCGGGAGGTAAAAAAAAATTATGAAAGGATATTGTTATATCGCTCTAATCATTGGATTCTTTGTATTTTACCAACAGAATCCTGTGTATGCTATTGTAATTATTGGGTTATTGATTGGACTATATCTATTCTTTAAAGCGCGGAAATCAGAAAGAAAAAGTGGAATATTTGGTTTTTTTAGTGGAAAGGCTACTCAAAAAAGTAGTAGAATGGATGATTTGATTACATTAATAATGATTCAGCAATTATTAAATAACCCTCCTCAAACCACTAATAGTCTAGTAGATGAGGATGAGTCAAAAGAGAGGAAGAAACAGATAGATAAAATTAAGCAAGAAATCCTTGAGTTATTAGATTGAGATTAATCATAAAAAATAAACCTAAAATGCATATTGGAGGAAATTTTTTTGATGGAGTAAGGAAGTTACTAACTTATCATAATATTATTTCCATTTCAGGTGAATCTGGGACAGGAAAAACCACCTTTGCCATTCAATTAGTAGGAACACTTCTCAGTTATGAACCTCCTTTTGAAGATTCATGTATTTGGGTTCAGGCAAGTGAAAAATTTTCCCTAAAACGTTTAATTCAAATATTCCAAGAACAGAAAGAGAAATTGGGATATATTCAAAATAATATTTACGTAATTCCTCAGAATAATCCAATCCATACTTATGAACAACAAAGTTCACTTATTCAACAATTGATGGATACTAGTTCTAATCTCCCTCCATCATTAAAATATATTGTTATTGATAATGTATCTCACCATCTACGTTACAAGTTAAGCTGTTTTCATAACCCAAAGTATATATCATCAATACTTAATAGTTTTTATGAAACTCAGTTGATGCCACTCATTCTTTTTTGTAAACGAAATGAAATTATTTTGATTTTAATTCATGAAGTAAGTTATAATCCAAAAGACCAAAGAAATAAACCCTTTTTCTATAGATTATATAGAAGGATAAAAAAAATAGATATAGTATTAAATAAATTACATCATACTGAAAAGAAGAATTTACACATTTATTATAATAAAGTGAAATGGAATTTTCAGTTTATTATAGAACTAAGTGGTATCACATTTCTCTAATTCTAAATTCTTTTGTTAATTGACTTTAAATTCGGGTTTTGATAATATTCTAAACAAACTTTAATAAATCTACTTTTCTTCTTAATAAACAATAATAAAATGGAAAGTAAATGATTAATATGAATAAGGGGGTAGTTAAAGGAATTTTAATGTTTTTTATAATCATTTTTCTAATTACAGGTTTCATTACACTTGCTTTGTTTAACTTAGCAACTTGAGAAGGAGTAATACTAGAGTCATACATCCCTGGAATTGTAAGCTTCTTAATTGCCGGAACTTTTATAATAATATATATAGTTTTACGCATAGAAGAAAAGAAATAGATTCTCTTTTATTTTCAATCTTAATCCAAAAAAAGATGATTCCTATAAAAAAATAGTAGTTATTGGATGATTATCCTCGCAAGGGATTTGGTGTGATATTTTTCAAACTCTCTTTTCTTTAAATATACTTAACATATAGATATTTAATGGAGATAATTTCAATAAATACAAAACCAGTACTTCATCTTTCTCATGAACTAATTAGATGTGGTATTTATATAAAGAAAATTAAAACAGGAGTATCGATATATCAGTAAGGTTTACATTCGGAATCGTATGTGAACGATGCTGCAGAAGTAACTCAGAAGAAGTTCTTGAACTAATGGCGAACCTTTTTTTACCATATGGTGGCTATTTTAGAAAGTTAAAATCTAATAAATTTTCTGTATATAAAATTATAAAAAAACTTATGGCAAAGAAAAAACCCAATAAAGATCTGGACAATTTAATAGAGTTAAATATTAAAATGATGCACTAAGCGCTATTATGTGCTATTACTCCGCAAGAATATATACAAGGATTAAAAACAATTCTAGAAGTGTAATTTGTTTTTCATTTTCATTTCATATTATTTTTATTTTCATTTTAATTAAAACAAAATTTAATAAAGTTATTTTTGTTATAAAATTTTAATTAAATTCCTATTCTAACTAGAACAAGAGATGTGTGAAATTAATGGAAATACAAGAGAGAAATAACATAATTATATCCATTTCATTCATTGCTGGACTTTTTCTAGTAATTTATCCATTACGTATGGTATTGATAATATTCTTTTCTATAAATCCCATATATTCCTTTCTTCATTCATTTGGCTATTTAACATTAGATCTACTGACCTTAGTCATTAATTTATTCTTATATACCTATTTTTTAAAAAAACCAATAAAAAACTTAAGGAGGAAAAAGGTTCTCGCAATAGGTACAATAATTATTGGAGCCATTTTAATTCTTTTTCCTGGAATTGCTATTGGTTTTGAAATCTATGATATTTACTTTTATTATAGGATTTATTACTATTACTGGATTTATCTTGAATTGATTTTATCTCTTTTATTGCTTTTGCCTGGAGTAGTTATATTTGTTTATGGATTAACGCTAAAAAAAAGTTTAAAATCAGAAAAGAGAAATATATCAATAGAAATGAAAATAAAAGAGAAGAATAGGATAATTGCTTCTTTATCATTTACTTTCGGATCATTTCTTTTAATTATTATTTTATTTGAACTTATATTTAAAGTACCAATAGTACCTGGACCATCTTATTATTTCAGTAGGTTATATGGTTGTTTATACATAGCCTTAATTCTTTTAGCAATCACATTATTCTTCTATGGCTATTTTTTATTAAGACCAATGGAAACTTTAAGAGGAAAAAAGACTGTCGCGTTAGGATCGATGATTTTTGGATGGATTTTAACTTTTTTACTTGTAATCGCAATTATTTTTGAACTATATTACTATTGGCTTTATACTTACAGTAGTTCAGACATTATAGTAATAAATTTTCTTTTATGTCTCATGATACTTTTACCTGGTCTATTTTTAATAATATATGGTAGGTCATTGAGAAAGTCTCTAACCTCTAAAGAGAAGATAAAATTAATAAAATTGGGACTAAAAGATAAAAGAATTATAATTATGGCTATTTCATTGATGATTGGATTACTTATGTTAATTCAGGCAATATATAATTTTAGATCAATAATTTCTGTTGAAATGATCCTTTCCTTTTTAATATCCTTACTAGTTGGAGCATTTGTTATAATTCTTATCATAGTTGATCTTATGTTCCTAGTGCTATATGGACCTTGGTATTATTTTGGTAGGTTATTTAATTATCTATACATAGATTTATTCATTTTAGGCATTACATTACTTTGCTATGCATATTTCCTATTAAAATCTGTGAGCTCTCTTAGAGGAAAAAAGATTATCTCTATTTTTGCGATGATTTTTGGAGCAATTTTGTTTCTTTTTTCAATCTTTACAATCTGTGCGGATTTATACTTTTATGGATCCATTTCTTATTTTGATTTGAATCGTGTATTAACCATAATTTCCTATCTAGTAGTAATATTACCTAGTGGACCTTTATTTGTTCATGGCTTATACTTAAAAAGACTTTTTCTTTAAATAGAGTTGTTATAATTTATTTTCATCAAGAAAATGAGGAAATATAAATTTCTAAAATTTGGGATTTTTTTTTCTTTATAAAAAATATTTTTTTGTTTTCCTCTTTTTCTTATCTTTTTTTTTTTAAATAAACTGAGTAGGAATATTATTCAACAAAGTTATTTAAAAAGGAGATGATATTCAAGAAGGATGGCTGATTTAGATCAAATAAAAGGAATCAATTCACGTCAAATAAAATTACTCCAAGAAAACGGAATAAGTACCTCGGAAGCTCTTGCTATGAGTCCACATTTTACAGTTGCCTCCATTGATGGTTTAGGTGATAAAACTGCGAAAAAACTGATTTGGAATGCACGCAATGCATTAGGGATGACTGACTTTACTCCTGCTGTCAAAATCAATGACAATGTAGAATATATTACGACGGGCTCTTCTGAGCTCAATCGAATTTTAGGTGGAGGATTTCAAACTGGTAAACTAACTGAAGTCTATGGACCATTTAAGTCTGGTAAGACAGCACTGGCTCATACAATTTCAGTTACTGTCCAATTACCAGAGAAAAGAGGAGGTGTAAATGGTGCTGTTGCCTATATTGACACTGAAAATACCTTTTCAAAAGAAAAGATTAAAAGAATTGCTAAACGATTTGACCTTAATCCTAAGTATGCACTTTCAAAAATTTATCATGCAAGGATCTATTCTTCAGATCATCAATCTCAAATGATCCAAAAAGCTGAAACTTTATGTAAGACCCGTGGGGTAAGATTAATTATTATAGACAGTTTAATGGCTCTGCTCCGTGCTGAATATGTAGGCATTGGTAATTTAGCACCACGACAAGCGGTTCTCAATAATATGATCCATGGCCTATCACGGATAGCTGAGACCTACAACTGTGCTGTCTTACTCACCAACCAAGTTGCAGTACGCATGATGGGAATGTTCTCGGCAGATGACGCTATTGGTGGAAATATCGTAGCTCATGGATGCCATTTTAGAGTAATGTTTAAAACGAAGGGATTTTCCTCTAATAATTCTTTACAACGAAGAGCAATTATAGTGGATGCTCCTGATCTTCCACCAGAAGAAGCTGAATTTTACATTACAGGAGTAGGAGTTGCTGATACTGACAAATTGGATCTTTCTGAATCACATGCGCTTGATTTTGAAATCGAGACTCTCTATGAAGAGAGCGATAATCAAGTAGAGATTGGAGGTTCTGAACAAGAAATTTCTTTGTTAAAAGTTAAGGGGATTGGTAAAGGTGCTTTGGAGAATCTAAAAGCTCAAGGAATTTATACTATTTCTGACCTATTAGCGGCAAATCCAGAGGAACTTTCAGCCAATATTTCAGGAGCATCAGCGAAGACTATTAGTGATTGGCAAACGAATGCAAAAGCACTAATGAATACCTAAATTTCAATTTTTTTTATCTTTAAATCCTAATCATTTTAAAATTGGTGAAATTTTATCTGGTTTTCAAATCATTAATTTTTTGATTAATATACATATTATTTTTAGTCAGTTCGCTTTTAATTTTAATATTCCATAACCAGAATCCTTATGATTTGAAGTTCTTATCCAGTAAATAAGATCTAATAGAAATTTAAGTGATAAATAACAATGGGAATTTTAACTAAAGACGAAGTAA
>Ga0209427_10007684_pt1 | contig 12182 bp, 8 predicted proteins | sample DeeMarSWOR136_30_FD_187465 | JGI IMG/M metagenome (GOLD analysis project Ga0209427, IMG submission 187465) | Marine sediment microbial communities from White Oak River estuary, North Carolina - WOR-1-36_30 (SPAdes) (version 2) | ecosystem: Environmental > Aquatic > Marine > Intertidal zone >... | reverse complement strand
TGACCAAGAAGATAAATCCAGACTTAACAGAAAAAGAAGCTGTTTATGATGATTCAAATAACACTGTTACTATCTGTGATGAATTGGATCATTGTATAGTGAAATACTATGACGGACTTGGGCGGTTAACGAAAACAGAATGATTTATATCTCCTACTGAACAGCTCACCGAAACGTACGCTTACAACCACCAGGATCAGGTGAAAACTAGAACCGATACTGGAGGGCACACATACTCCTATGAATACGATTCATTGGGAAGACTAACGAAAGTATACAATCCAGATTCCACTTTCAAACAGATTCACTACGATGATACTGCAGCTATAGTAACTGTTTTGGATGAAAACCAACATGAAAAGGAGTACTATTCTGGCTGGACCGGGAATCTGCTGTGGGTGAAAGAATACACAGGCCCTGCAAATTGCTATTTGACTCAATACACGTACGATCAAGTAGGAAATTTGATTTCTGTAGCTGATGCTCATGGAAATACCACCTTCTATGAGTATGATTCTTTGTTTGGGTTGACTCAAATCACTTATCCTGATTTGACCACAGAGACATTTACTTACGATGCTTCCGGCAATGTACTGCAAAGAACTGATAGTAATGGTACTACCACATTTACCTATAATGCTATCTCCCAATTGGTAGACGTACAGTATCCGGATCAATCTTCAGTCTTGTTTGAACACGATTTCAATGGTAATCGTATTCTGATGGTAGATTCTGCAGGACAAACCTCTTATACATACGATAATAGAAACCGATTAATATCTGAAACCAGAACAATTGAAGGAGAACCATACACAGTAAATTACACGTATGATGCTGTGTCCAACCTTACTTCAGTAACGTATCCAGAACAGAGTGTTGTCACGTTTGAGTATGATTCAGCGAATCGGCTAACTGCAATTCCAGGATATTCTGAATTCACTTATAACACTGATTCTCTTCCTTCAACGATGACCTATTCTAATAGTGTGATAACGACTTACCAATATGATAGCAATGACAGGCCAGTGACTGTTCACGCTCAAAAAGATGGGACAGACCTTTTGACTATGAATTACCAGTATGATTCGGCAAACAATATCGCTCAATTGGAGTATGGTAGAAAAAAAGGACAGGATTGGATACAATCAGGAGAAATGTTTACCTATGATTGGTTAGACCGATTGGTATCTGCTCAAGGTGATTATGGGTTACTATCTTACTCCTATGATCCTGTAGGAAATCGCCTATCTGCAAGTGATCTTTTATACACCTACAACGCTATGAACGAATTACTCTCTATCAGTGATGGCACCACGTTTACGTATGATGAAATGGGAAACACATTGACAAAAACCGATAGCACAAGTACCTGGTCTTACACTTATGATGCCAGAAATCGGTTGATACAGGTAGAGAAGAATCAGCACATAATAGCCCAATACAGTTATGACGGAGATGGACGGAGAGTTCAGAAAACAGAATGGATAGAAGATTTACAGGAGTACAAAACAACAATTTATGTACATGCTGGTCTAAATGTACTCTACGAAAAGAATTTAAATACAAATAAAAACGCTATCTATATATATGGTCCTATGGGGAGAATAGCCAAAAAAGTTGGCGAACTAGCAGACTATTACCATCAAGATGGTCTGGGATCTACCAGATTGATAACAGATCAATCAGGGAATATAGTTACAGAAGTGAGCTATGAACCTTTTGGAGAAGATACAATAACTGGCGAAGAAGATTCTTATCTCTATACTGGAAAAGAGAAAGATTCAACCGGACTTTACTATTACGGTGCCCGTTACTACGATCCAGAGATTGGGAGATTCACAACAAGAGATCCTCTCCAGGGTAAGATGAGATCTCCCCAGACACAGAATCGATACACTTACTGTCTGAATAATCCCTTAAAATATATCGATCCCCAAGGACTGGACTGTGAATATATCATTCTTCCTGATGGTACTGTGTCCCACGAGCTTGCAGCCCTTTACAATAGTATGCAGCAAGCCCTAAAAAGTTTAACCGAAGAGGATTGGGAAGATATTGAGAATCTTCTTGCCAGCAATGATATGACAAAGAAGATGGAGGCTATCAAGATAATTTTAACAGAAGCAGAAATTCATTTTGTAGAATCAAATGCAGGTAAATCTCTTACTATTAAGTTGGCTGAATCACAATTTACAATCGAATTTAAAGCATTTTAATATTGGGAAATGGGGGGAAGTCACTGAAGGTAAACTTGGCCATACTATTAACATTTCGGATCGGATTTTCAGTGGAGGTGATCTATTCTTAGTGTTAGGTCATGAGTTGGCTCATGCTTTTATGATTGCATATCATGGGGACACCCTAAAATCAATAGAGCAGAGGTTCACTGAGCATGGTCTAGATGTGTACATGGAGTATATCAGTTATGAGTGGCAATTCAGTATTTTGAATCAAGTACCAGGTGTCTCACAAATGCAGGGTGACACCATAAAGGGCCAATTTAATAGGTTTTCACTCCTGTGGTACTCTTTATTCATTAGAGGCCACATACCCGAGATGTGAAGCAGGTGATAGGAGGGATCAATGCACTTGGTTCTCCTCATCCCAGGTGTTGAAGTGAAGTGGAAACAGTTTTATATGTCACATTCATTTATTTGCAAAGGAGGAAAACATGATGCTGAATAAACTGACCAAAAGAACATGCTTCATAGTTTTAGTGATATCAGCATTTTTCATAGGGAACCCTGATGAGTTTCAAATTACTACAGATCCAAACAATCAGCAGAGCCCAGCGATCTATGGGGATTATGTAGTCTGGGCAGATGAAAGAAATGATAATTCGAATATCTATGGGTTCAACCTTTCTATAGGAGAAGAATTTCAGATTACGACAGACCCGAGTTTTCAGATGTTCCCGGCAATCTACGGAGATTATGTAGTCTGGGAAGATTATAGAAATGATAATGCAGATATCTATGGGTACAGATTATCCACAGGAGAAGAATTTCAAATAACTGCAGATCCAAGCAATCAGCGAAGCCCGGCAATCTATGGAGATATTGTAGTCTGGGTAGATTTTAGGGATGATAATTCGAATATCTATGGGTTCAATCTTTCCACAGGAGAAGAGTTTCGGATTACGACAGACCCGAGTTTTCAGATGTTCCCTGCAATCTACGGAGATTATGTAGTATGGGAAGATTATAGAAATGGAAGGTGCAATGGTGGCTGGGATATTTACGGGTACAATCTTGTAACAGAAGAAGAGTTTCGGATTACTACAGACCCAGAAGATCAATCTGACCCAGCAATCTACAGAAATGTTGTGGTATGGACAGATGATAGAAATGATGGTTCTGACATTTACGGATACAACCTGGTAACAGAAGAAGAATTCCAGATTACCACAGATTTGAGAAACCAACTGCAGTCAGCAATTTACGAGAATATTGTTGTGTGGATTGACAGGAGCGGCAGACATGATGTCCATGACCCCAAGGATGAAATTTGTGTGTACAACCTTTCTACATTAAAGAAATATCAGCTTATCATAGAAGGTGATCCAGAGCTGCCAGCAGTCTATGGGAACATTGTAGTCTGGGGTGATCCTAGGAATGGCAATGAAGATATCTATGGGTATATTCTTCCCCCATCTATTCTGCAAACATCAGAGAAACCTCTGGAGGAAGAGAAAAGAGAAGAAGATGAAGATGGAGGAACCTGTCTTGGAACAGTGCTTATTATCATATCATTACTGTATCTACCTGCATACTTCAGAAAAAGAAAACAGATGAAATGAATGATTTTCTTAGTTACCACAAAGGTTACTTCTGAATTATCCACCGAATTTTGAAAGAACAGTAAGTCTTTTACAGGTTGGCATTGTAATGATAGACGCTTACAGTACTTCAGGATGCAATGCAATCCTTGAGTAGATGAGTTTCCCAATCTCATCTCTTTATCAAATTGATTATTTTTGCTTATCCAGGTTTAGACAGCAGCTGAATACACACTTTGTCTCATACCATAGTATGAGTCATAGACATGGTTGTAAACTATATCACACTTTTCCTGAAACAACTCTGACGTATATTGTTGGGGCAGCCCATCTAGGATTTCTTCAATAGCCAGTCTTACCGCTGCCCGGGTCTGCTGGCGCTTTCGCCAATCCAGAACAAGTTTCTCCTTTTTAAGTATCTCAACAAGTTCACGAGCCACTTTCTTGACTTGTTGTTTCTCTTCTTTGCTCAGTTGCATATCTGGTTTGGTTAAAATATCAAATATGATCAACTCCTCTTCAGATAACTGCTCTTTGATACCCCGCTGTTCCTCTTCGTTAAGACTCTGTGCAAAGGCAACCAACCACTTGAAAAGCTCATCAATGTTCTTGCTTCCTTCATTGTACTCGTTGATCATTTCCTGGAATCTCTCCATATAATCTACACGGGTGCGATTAAACTGGACCATCTTCTTAAGTTTGCTGCCGATAGCTCCCTTCAGCTTTTCTGCTTCAATGTGTTTGCGACTCTGTTCGAACTTGGTCTTCAATGCTTCAAAATCCATCCATCCTTCAGGAGATCCCACACCTTCTGAGCAGGATATTAAATTGACCGAGCAGCTGTACATGGGTGGTAAAATAGTCAGCATTGAAGTCACAGATCATATTATTATTGGGTTACAAGATTATGTCAGTCTGAAAGACAAAGGGTTGATGTCCTACACTATCATGCCCTAAAGGATAGAACCTCTTTCATCTTAAAAAAGGAAAAAGAGATAGTGCTATAGATCAGCTAATCAGCAAAAAGGATCGCATGTAGGTCCTCTTCATGAATCACAGGTATGCCCTTCACATGATATATCACATGTTATGCTCTCGCACGTGTAGTCACATGTGTACCAACATGAACCACCACAGGAGACCTTACACGTCTTTCTGCACGTCGGCTCGCTGCACGTACGTCCTTCGCACGTATCACAGGTGAGAATACAGGTATCAGGGCATGTAAGGCATGATGTTTGTCCGCATGAATAAGCGCATGTACTCACGCATGTATCGGGGCACGTATGCTGGCATGTACTATAATAGTCACACGTCAATTGATACGTGTCAGAGGATACTGCACCACAACATCCAGCAATGTCATAGCCCAGAGTGTACCCTTTTTCTGTAGTGTAAGTAAAATTATTCACTGCAGTAGGTAAAAAGTTCATTTCACTGGAAGCCTGTTCCATTCTCACAGTGTACAAAGGTGTGGTAGATACCTGTGGGCTGGCAGCAACACATGCTGCCACAAGAGGTACAATAGCGATACCAATCGCTGCCACGAGCATCTTCTCCATTCTATCCATTTTTATCACCTCTTTCCTGATTTTAATACATTTTACAGAGAATCTTAAGTAATTTTTTCAGATCAAAAAAGTCAATTTATGGGAATGTTATTAGTTCTTGGGTATTAGTACCAAAATACTCTACTATTTCAGGCTAATAACTAAATACTCCATTGGTGATCCACGACCATAGGTTCAGTATTAAAAATCCTTCTAGTAATTCCTTCTGCAACATTTATGACAGAAAACCCTTTTTACAGTTCAGATTTTTTTCACCATATTCGTGCCACGCAGTTATTTTCCCCAAGCAAAAATTTATAAGTTTCTTAATACCAAGAATATCATGGGAAAAACGTTCCAACTGACTGAAAATGAAAAAGAGCTGCTCACTATCATAGGTAGAAATCCTGAAATCTCTATGAAGGAACTTCTCAACCGCACTGAATACAAGTGGGTGAGCACTGTTGTGAGAAAGCTTGGACACTTGAAAGAGCAGCACATTTTGTTCGGGCCCTTATATGATATCGATTACGGCAAATTGTGTAAGAACCCCCTGCATAAGCTGGTGTGCATTGTGGAATTAAACCAGAGTTATGAAACAGTAATATCATATTTAAAGCTCATTGACTCTCTCGCATGGATATTCCCTGTCTTATCCCCTCATAAGAAGGTGTTAAATGCAGGGTTCTTCTCTTCAAATGATACAGAATTAAAAGCTCTCTTACAACTGCTCAAGGATAATAACATCATCTCAGATTATATTGTCCGTGCCTGTCGTCACAAAAGGATGGTGGAGAACCCCAATTTATCCGGAGACCCTGCTCCCTTGCTGGATAACCTCCTGGACCTCTGTGACGTCCCTGACATGTCTTTAGGACAGTACGATACTGAGTGGAATGAATGCGATATGAGAATTCTCCCCTATTTGCAGAAAGGTGCAAAACTGATTGAAATACTCAGAGAAGAAAAAAGATTATACAGAAGCTGGACATACGAACAAGTAAGGTATTCTTGTGATAAAATGGTTAAGAATAGATTGATAGAGAAAAAATATATCTTTTTTCCATTTCCATGTGGACAATGTACCCGCTTTGATTTGTTCTTGAGGACTGAAGACATTTCTGTGACTCAGAGAATACTCTGCAACTTTGCCAGGGGAGAACGGGTATACAAGGAGTACATGCTCTTTGATGACTGGGGGATGATCTTCTGCTTATCTCATCCTCTGTTCTTAACAGATTTAATGCATTGGCTGGATCAAATAGATCAGATTGAAGAGAGAGAAGTCTATCAGGTGCGTTCCACTTCTGGAGAATACACATTTGCCCAGCCCATTGAGACCAAGTACTACGACTTCGATAAACAAACGTTGGAATATCCATACCATACATACAGAGAAAAGATATATAAAAAGTTGGACAGTGAATTAAGCTTATTACATACTGTTGATTTGCATTTTCAATCAGGTTGACCATTTGAGTTCAAAAAAATTATTCTCTCTTATTTTTTAATATTCACTAATCTCTTTCCAGCTTCTCTTACATTTTTAGGGTTTAGAATCATCTGCTAGGGTACGTAAGATATTCTTTATCTGTGACAGGGGGTGCTCCTGGAACTCTACCTCATTCAACATCGCTTGTGTCTTGTGTCAAAACTACCTGAAGAGTGGACAACCACTTGTCTCTACCGGTAACCTTTTATTTTCAATAATAATGTACTCTCCATGATTGTCATTGGAGGAGGTCTGGGAGGACTGCTGGTAGCTGCATTGTACCCTGATGTGACCTTATTTGAGAAAACGTCTAATCTTGGCGGACGATTCCGGAATCTCCCACACAGAGGATACCAGCTCACTACAGGTGCTCTCCACATGGTGCCCCACGGATCTGAAGGTCCTCTGGCTCAATTGCTCCAAAAGGTGGGGGCAGACTGTACAATTGTAGATTCCGATCCCATTGCTACCTTTTACTATGATAAAGAATACAGATTCAGACAGTTATTAAAGAAAATAGGTTTTTTTGAAAAAATGCGGTTGTACACCATGCTCTTGGAGATGAAATACAGGAGAGGAGGTCAAAAATCTTTCCAGGAATACCTTGAAAGAAGAACAAAGAATGAAATAGTTTTCAAAGGGTTCAGATCCTTCTGTATCTGGTCTTTAAGTTTAGAACCTTCTGAAGTTTTTTGTCATGAAATGTTCTCCATTGTCAAATCCATGTTCAAATACAAAGGCCCTGGCACCCCTGTTGGGGGCTGTTCAAAAATTTGTGACGAATTGAAGAAAGTAATTGTTAAAAGAGGAAACAAAATCATCCACAAGAAAGTGACTGAAATTCGAGCTTCAGAAAAAGTGTATGGAGTCACTGACGAAGATGGGAAAGAATATGAAGATCCAACAGTAGTGTCAGACATTGGCGCCAAAGCTACTTCTCACCTGGTAAAATTTCCCAGAGACTATCAGAAGAGAATTGATGCTTTAACCCCTTCTGAGGGTATTAAATACTCACTGGCTTCAAAAGAATCATTGGTCTGGCACAATGGAGTCATGTTCACACCAGGGCTACAGTGCATTGGTGGAGTGAATCAACCCACTAATACAGATCCTGGGTTGGCCCCTAAAGGATACCATCTGGTTATGGCACACCAGAGGCTCACTTCACCGAATTTTAAAAAAGAGAAAGAAAAAGGATTAGAAGAACTGGAAATACTTTTCAAGGGGAAAAAATATGAGGTGTTAACGACCCAGATATACAGAAAGGACAATCCAGTAAACCATGCTGCTTCTGGACAGGATTTAGACCAGAAAACGCCTATTAAAGGGTTATACCTGGTGGGTGATTCTGCCAAGGGGGAAGGAGGCATTGAAGTAGAAGGGATTGCACTAGGTGTGGAACGGCTCACCTCTATGATAACCTGAGGGAACTTGTAATCTTACCAATAAGAACGTCACAAAGAAGGTTACACATACTCAAAAATGAGGGCGAATAATAGATACATTATCTGGTCCCAAAAGTTAAATAGGAGAAGCTCATTGTAGTACTAGGTGATGAGATGAGCATGAAAGTATGGGATAGTTGTGTATGGAAACTCAAATTTTTTGGTATTTTGGAGATTTCAGAATTTTTTACAGACTTCTGGGAGGTGTTCACATGAAAAAGATTCAGATACTGCTCATATTTTTGATAGTTTTTACATTTTTTGTCCTATCTTCTAATGTGGAAACATTACCCTTTGGCACTCCGCGCGAGAGAGGTCTTTACCAACCAAGTCACTGGTTTGTTAAAGAGAGTCCAGGCTGCCCCTATGGGTACCAGTGCCGACGCGGCATGTGGGTTCCTCAGCTTTACATATATAGAGATCCTATCTGGGTCTTTGGTATTTCCAGCTGGGAGTACGGAGTGGGCGGTACTCTCAACTTCAGGAAACTCCCTGATTATCCTTGTACGCAACACTGTCATGAGGAGGTTCCTCTTCTATATACGGCTGAGGTCATTTATGTTCCCCCCTGGGACCCTCCTGATATCTCACCAGAGGATGTTCAACTGACGTACATACCTGCAGGATATTATGTTGTGACCTCTCCATCATTTACTATATACCAAAACACCAAGATCTGGTACTTCCCTGATAATGGCATTCCATGGTTGAGTGCTCATTTAGAACCAGAAGAACCCGAGTACAGCAGAGGAGATACAGTAAAACTCTTTCTACAGGTGACTGACCTGCTTACAGGAGAGAGAATCCAGGTGGATACTATAACAGGAAAGGTTGTATTACCAGATACAACAACAGAAGAATTAACCACCAGCATGTGGAGCTGGAATCCAGATGACGAACAGTACGAATGTGATTGGGATAACACTTTTCAAGAAGGAGAGTATTCTGTCTCTGTTACTGTATACAAAGCTTCACACGGTATTGCTAAAGCTTCCACCACCTTCACTGTTGTAGCATGCTATGATGTCTACATTGATTTAACACTTGAAGAAGAGCCCCCCATTGTGAGAGGCGATACTGTCCATTTTACTGCCATAATTACAGATGAGAATGGAGAGCCTGTTTCTGGCGATCTCTTGTATGAATTTTTGCTTCCGCTGGGCTTCACAGCAGAGCTGAATTGGGATGAAGGTCCAGACGGGGTGTACAAAGCTTCCTACACTACCGAATTAGCTGGAACCCATTTTCTCAGAGTATGGCTTGAAGAAGACGCAAGTGGTAACTGTACTAGAGGAGAGGCTTCTTTAGAATTTGAAGTCATAGGAGTAGGAGAATTTGACTGTCCATTTTCAGAAGCAGAAAGTAAGAATCTAGCCCATACGTATGCTCCTTATATGTATTTTTACGAAGGTATTTGGGGATTTGAACTGTATTCTCCCACTGTGGTGGAGGTAATGCTGGACAACTCCACTTTTCGATATTACAATAGAGTAGAAGTTCCAGATTACCAGGAATCTGACAACAAGGGAGAGTTCATTGGTCAAGAACAATTCAGGGATCCAGAATACTATTTAGATCTCAATGATGCAGGGTGCACAATAGATCCGGACCTTATCAATGAGCAGGATCCCCGTATGCATTTATACTACAGGGTCAGCTGCATCGCATATCAAGGAGAACTGTATATTGTGGTTCAATACTGGTTTTTCTATATCTTCAACGAGCATTTCAATGTCCATGAAGGAGAGTGGGAAATGATAACAGTTCTTTTGGACTATGATAGTAAAGACCCCTTAGGTGCTGCATATTCCCGGCATGAGTGGTGTGAATACCGCTCCTGGGATAGAATTGAGAGAGTGGAGGACCCAAAAACAGGGAAAGAAACCCATCCTGCAGTCTACATAGCCAAAGGCTCTCATGCAGCATATTTCGAAAATAATATATTTGGAACGCAGCCGACCGGCGATATAACTTCTGATCATGGCGAGCAAGGATTACCCTCTGGACTTACTCCCATTGTGGGCTTCGACTGGCTAGAATATGGTGGAAACTGGGGGTACTATGTAACTTTAATGAGTTCTTGTCCCGGGAGGTGGGGATCAGGTCCCCGTGGTCCAAAGCAACAGGGCTCGAAATGGGAGTATCCGGTGGCATGGGTTGATGGCTGCTGGTTCGGCGATGAACCAGAGAAGATTCGCAGTCCTTATACTTCGTTTTATCTTTCCTGTCCTGCCGACATGCTGATAACAAACAGTGCTGGACAGAGGTTGGGATGGGTTAATGGGGAATTTGTGCAGGAAATACCACATTCGTACGTTCAAAGTTGTGGTGAAGAAGAACTGTACTTTGTAACAGGGGTAGATTACTACACTGTGGAAATTTTTGGAACAGGTGAAGGCGTGTTTAATCTTGTCTTGACTATTAATTCATGGAACACTGCAAAAACACTACGGTACAGAGATGTTCCGGTAACTGCAGTGACGAAGGCTGTTCTTTTTATGGATTCTGATTTATCCTTGAACGTAGATACGAACCAGGATGGGAGCACTGATTTTACAGTCCTTCCAGAAGTAGTAGAACTGTCCAGTCCGCAACCTATTAAACCATTACAGAGAGGGACAGGAATGATGTACGAGGTGACCCTCACAAACCAGGGAGATGCATCTACCTTTACTCTCTACGTGGATACACCCCTTGGTTGGGAATACTCCCTCTCATCTGACACAGTAACGTTAAATCCAGGGGAATCAACCACTGTTTTGGTAACTGCTACCAGCCCTTCAGACATTCCTGTGCAGGATTACTCCATTCGGGTTGAAGCCTTTTCATCAGATAGCAGCATGGGAGCTCTGCTTGATCTGACTGCTTCTTCAAAGGTAGAGTTAGTGGCTGAGAACATGACAGTAAGCGAAGGAGAAGAAGTTATACTAACAGCATTAGTTTCAAACATGGGGTTGATTGATGCAGAAAACGTTAAAGTCCAGTTCTTCAATGGTCCTCCTGGATCTGATCTGTTGGGAGAAAAGATCATACAAGTTGGTTCCGGGGAAACTGCTACCACTTTTGTCTCCTGTTCCCTACCAGATGGATTCTACACCTTCTCTGCGGTTGTAGATCCGGATAACCTCATTTCTGAGTCTTGTGAATTCAACAATGAATTAGCAATCCAGTACCTTTTAGATCGCACACCGCCAGAAGCTGAAATCTTCTTCGACCCTGAAAGTGAAGACCTTGCAGTGAGAGGAGTAGATAACCTTGATCCTTCTGTGGATGTTGTGGTGACAGAAGAACCTGCAAAAAACAGGGACATCCGTACGTATATTCTAACTGACGATGCTGGAAATACATTAAAATTGCAGTTCGAAATCAAACGCACCAAGCACGAGCTTAAAGCAGAAATCATTGGTCTAGAGTACAATGATACACCAGTAGCTGTTCTGAAGAATTCTATCAAAGTTGAATACATTGTTGAACAGGGAAATGTCAAAATGCTCAACCAATTCTTCATCATTGGAAATATAAAAGTACATTTGATCTACGATAGAAACAAAGATCAAACCAAAACTATAATAAATGGAACTACTGAATACCAGGAAGGGCTCGTACGTGTTGTCATAAGCACGAGCAAAGGAGATCTCGCGTATTGGTTCGAGAAGATATGAAGATGAAGGAGTGTTCATGAATACTGTGGAACTGAGAAGCGAATCAAAAGCAAAATCAAAAGCAGAATCAAAAACAAAGGTAGTCCTCATATGTGTACTCCTGATTGCAGTAGGGTGGTTCTTATGGTTTTATGCTTTAGATCATATCGTCATGGCAGGGGGATACTCTTTTGCAGCAATTGTCGGCCTTACTGTTGGAATACTATCTGGATTACCTCCAAAAAAAGCATTTCAAGCATGTTTTTATGGGTTTTG
>Ga0209427_10007683_pt1 | contig 12184 bp, 15 predicted proteins | sample DeeMarSWOR136_30_FD_187465 | JGI IMG/M metagenome (GOLD analysis project Ga0209427, IMG submission 187465) | Marine sediment microbial communities from White Oak River estuary, North Carolina - WOR-1-36_30 (SPAdes) (version 2) | ecosystem: Environmental > Aquatic > Marine > Intertidal zone >... | reverse complement strand
AAATGAAAGACTCATGGCAGATAGCAGAAATCCCTAAAAAATCTATAACTTTGATTAAAAAACTTGGTTTAGATATTCCTATTACTTAAAACGGTTAAATACCCCATTTAAACTTATAATGGTCAAAATCATTATCAAAATCAAACTTTTTATTTGGTGTTTCATCAAATCTTATGAATCCCTCCTCCCGAAATAAGTCCCTAATTTCATCTCTATTTAATTGCTGCGAATTCGGTCCTTTTCTCAGATAGAATCTACCATTCACTGAATATGGTTTCTTCTTTCCCTCAGGAACATCTATCACAAGTACCTTATCAAGCATATGTGTCGTGACAGAAAAGGGCGGATCCATATTACGTGCATAATCTTGTATCTTTGACTTTAAGTTATTTACATCAGAAACACCTTTGATCTTCTTATCATTTGAAACACCAATCACAATCTTTCCACCGTTAGCGTTTGCAAAAGCACATATTTCTTTTGCAAGAGAACCGCTGACAGATTCCTTGAACTCAAGGTTATATCCTTCATCTTGAGTGATGAGAAACTCTAATTCACTACTCATATCCATATTCCTTCAAGTATTCTTCTAGCAACTTACAATGCTAATAACATCTGGTTCTTTAAAAAACCATTTCTCCGCCGTTCTATCTTAATCTGTTCCATTTTTTATCTTGCTAAGATACAACCTTTTCGTTTGTTCAAGTTTCATGTAATTCTCTAATGCATCTAACAAATCATCATCCCCTTGTTTTTCCTGGATAATTTTATTTAATACAGATTTGTCGAGCTGAACAACTTCATCCCACTTTCCTCGATTTGATTGGCGTCTTGCACAAGAACCATATGACATTTAGAAAATTAGCATAATTTAGATGAAAAAAATCCTTTTTGGGTAGTATTTATATACCAAACCCTCCATAGACATAATGTTAACAAGGGGAGGAACTTATGCAGAAAAAACATACAAGAGGAATCCTTGCAATATGTATAGTTGTATTGTTTATAGGAGTTGGTATACATCCTGCTTTTGCTGTAAATACTAAACAATCTATGGTAAATAAAGTAAGTGTTGAGGATTGTGGTTGTGGAGAAGTTAGTGATACCGATTTAGTTAAAGTGGATAGGTTGCTGGATAGAGTTGAGTTTTATAGTAAGCTGTTGTTGGTTTTATCTCAACATCATCCTGAATTAAGAGAAATTAGTGAGGAGTTATCTAATCAGCTATCAAATATTAATAAGTTATATGATGAATTTAATACTAATATTTTACAACAGATTAAACGCCCTATATGTTATTTTTTAGAACCATTATATGTTATTATATTTATTATATGGGTTTATTCAGGTGTAATGTGTCAACTGGCAGTACTTGTTTATGATAGTGTATTATTATTAATCTTATTTCTTCCTATTCTAATAGTAGTAACACCAATAATAATGGTTGTTGATGAAATGATAGTGAAATTTGATTGTGATAGATGGATTTAGAATATTAGGAGATAAAATTCCATCTAAAACCTTTTAACCTCATATCTGATTAATTTATTAGAGGGAGGGCTACTTCTGAATAAGAACATCCTACTCTGTGTCGGAATAACAATCCTGTTTCTGGGAACCTTTATTACTTCATCAGTTGCTATAGATAATATAATAAAATCTTCTATACCAATATCAAATGGTAACACTTTGTATGTTGGTGGTTCAGGAGAAGGAAATTATACCAAGATTCAGGATGCAATAGATGATGCAAGTGGTGGGGATACGGTGTTTGTATATAATGGAACGTATGTTGAGAATGTGGTTATTGATAAATCAATCAATCTAATTGGAGAGGATAAAAACACTACGGTAATTGATGGCAGTGGATTAGAAGGTGTTGTTTATATTACTTCAAATTTAACAAATATCATGGGATTTACTATAAAAAATGCTGGTAGATCAAGATACGAAGTTGGAATTAGTGTTTATGGTGACAATTTCTCAATCATGGATTGCTATTTAATAGACAATGATTTCGGTATATGGCTATTTGAGTCTGATAATTCAACTATTTCAAATGTTGCATTGAGCAGTAATAGGGATAGCATAAGGGTTGGAGACTGGAATGAAGATACCGTTGCTAACTATGTGAAGATATTCAACAATCATATCTTAGATTCACATCATGGTATTGAAATTATTGATGGGTGTCTTGAACCAAATGTCTACAACAATTATATTGCTGATTGTTTTTGTGGGATAAGTGTATATTGTGATTATGCAACTATAGAATATAACACATTAAAAAACAATTCAGAACCAATTTTTTTATCCAGCTCTAGGGGAACTATAATAAAATATAATAAAATGAATAGTAATAGATTAGGTAGTATTAAAGTAGACTATTGTAAAGATATTATAATCTCAAAAAATGAATTATTAAATTGTGGCATAAGTATTTTTGGACACGGTATTGAGAACTTTGATCATTATATTTCATCAGATAACATTGTAAATGGTAAACCTTTGTATTATTTCTTTAACGAAGATATTGAAATCGATGGATGGGAAATTGGCCAACTTATTTTAACTAAATGCTCTGGCATTGTTGCTAATATTAATATTTCGCATACGTCTACCGCAATTCAATTAGCTCATTGCTCAAATGTGACAATATGTAACTCCTCTTTGAATTATAATGGACGGGGAATTAGTCTCATCTATTCAAATGATAACAACATAAAATACAATGAAATGTCAAATAACACTGGAATTGGTTGTCATTTGAATATTATTAGCTCGAAAAATCGAGTAATAAAAAATTCTTGTTCTTGGAATGATTGGGGGATTTTTGTTGAAGACAATAATAATATGATTATGGGAAACACAGTTAATAGAAATAATATCCATGGCATATATCTTGATAGTGCATCTTACAATACAATTACTAATAACAAAATAATTAATAGCAAATATGGATTGGATATTGGATATTCAAATAATAATACGGTCACAAGAAACATTATCAAATCAAATACCGAGTATGGTATAAGGATAACTCCTTCTTATGATAGTAATAATAATATTATCTATCACAATAATTTTGAAAATAATATTAATAGTGCCTTAGATAAAGGTAGCAATACATGGGACAATGGCTATCCTTCGGGAGGTAACTATTGGGATGACTACAATGGAACAGATACTGACGGAGATGGCATAGGAGATACACCATACAATATTAGTGGTGGAGATAATCAGGATAGATACCCTTTAATTGAACCTTACAATAATGAAATTGAGAGCTTTTTTGGTACAATTGGTCCAATTTGTCCCTTTTTAAACTTTGCTGAAATTGAGTTAATAGATGGGAACGAGTCCCAAATAAGAAAAATAGAAAAAATGCTAAACAATAGAATACTTCATTTTATTATTCCTCGATTTATTTTCATTAATGTTACAGATTTAGATTTTAAAGTATCATATACAAAAAAGATACCAAAGAAAATACCTTTTTTCTGGAAATTTGCTTATTTAACGTTTTCAGAAGAATATGGAAATCAAATTTTAATTGATGAACCACACATAGTGGCAGTTAAGGGATTAAATGGGCAGTTTGGAATAGTCAGAGGAAAACCTATCATATTATTTCCCCCCTATTTCATTTTTGAAGGCGATTTTGAAGAAGTCAATATTGAATATTTAAATGGAGTATGATATGAAGAAACTTCTAGTTTTTGGAATAATGATTTTATTGGTTGGAGTGAGTATTCCATCTACTGGAGAAATAATGGAACAATTACCTTTATTCATGGTCCGACACCAAAAACCGGAATCTTTACTGCAACAGTAACCAACGTCATAAAAACAGATTGGACCTATGACCCAGACTCAAACGTAGAAACCAGTGAACAACTACAAGTACCATAAATCATAAGCCAAAAAACAACAAACATACAAAAGACAAAACACACAAACCACAACCAAGGTTAGTTGTTTAAAAGCCAACCCTCTTCATAGTCTCCTCCCAAATTTAGTAACCAGAACCAATAATGGTTTTACGGAATCGAACCCTGCTGCAGTCTCATCCCAAATACAATACCCTGTTTTTTTCCTTTTTATAGAAACCCAAATCACAAAGATACAAAAAGGAAAAACAAAATTAAAGATATAATAAAAAGAAACAAAGACGTTAGAAATTTTTATATAGATAATTCCTTATATGGGAATTAAATGGAGAAAAAAAACTATCTAAGTAAAGAGGAACAGAGCATATTTACAGTAATTAATAAAACAGATATTATTGATAATCTACAGATAAAAGAAATTTTTCCAAAATACACACATCAAAAGATTAACAAATTATGTCATAATCTCATATCAAAGGGATATTTATATCCTGTTAAAAGAGGCATTTATATTGTAAATGAAGTCCCATCTGAGAAACCAATAATAAGTAACCCTTTCAAATTGGCCTCGTATATAAACAAGGGATATATTGGTTTTTCATCAGCTCTTCGCCTATACGACCTCATAAGCTATGAGCCATTCACCATATTTATTGTAACTCAAAACAAATCCAGTAAAGTAACTGTTGGAAATTATCTTTTTAAAACTGTGTCAATGGGCAAGAGGGCTACAGGTCCCACATTTTTTAAAAATGTTTACGTTTCAAACCTTGAGAAAACCGTGTTTGATTGTTTCTACAAACCACAATATGCTGGGGGATATCGGGAATTTGTCATAGCCTTAACGAATATGAAAAACATAAACTGGGATCAAGTATTAATTTATTTTAAGAAATTTGCATCTAACTCTTTATTTCAGCGAACCGGTTATATACTTGAATTAATCCAAGAGGAATACGACATACGTCTACCAAAACACATTCTTAAAGAATTTAAAAGACACGTAGGAAACACAACTAAACTTGTTCCAAGCGGAGCTTCAAAGGGAAAATATATCAAACAATGGAAACTTGTTGATAATCTTGGTAAAAAAACAATTTTTTAAGGCGAGGCAAAGGCATGATTGATCTTGATATGTTAAAACTTCAGGCGGTAAAAACAGGACTTGGAATTAAATATCTTTCAAAAGAAGAAAGGATCTCTATTCTTCTTACGCAACTAAATGAAATTTTTTCAGATGATGTTGTGTTAAAAGGGGGAACTGCTCTAAACAGAGGATACCTATATTCAATGCAAAGAGGGCGATTCTCTGAAGATATTGATTTAGATTACTGTAAACACAAATCTCTTAATGATAAGATAAAACATATAAAAAATGAACTGAAGAAAATTAATGAATTTGACGTTTCTCCGCCTAGGATTCTCCATCGTACGTTAAGATTTGACTGCGAATATATCAATCAACTAGATGAGAAAGATAGAGTACAAGTAGAGTTTTATCTTAGTGAAAAGAAAACAGCAAAACCAAGTCAACAGATTTTATTACAATCCCAATATTTGCCGGTCTCTGCAACTCTTTTTGTTGTATATTCATTAGAAGATCTTCTTGCACAAAAATTAATCACACTGTACAGCAGGAAAGAAGGGAAAGATATCTATGACTTGTTTTATGGTTTGGATTTAACATTTAAAGAAAAAATATTACGAGATGCTATTACTAAGCTTTTTGTTCATTATCACATCGATCTAGAGTATCCCGATTTTATACAAGAGTTGATTACAAAAATAGATGAAATGTATTCAAATTCAAATTACATCGGGAATGCAACAAATAATTTTATACCTCGTAATTTACGACCAAATTGGGACGTATTTATTAAAGGGTTAAAAGAGAAAATAGAGCAGAAACTATAACATTTTTTAAAACCGTTGGTTATTTGAACGATTTCCAAATGTATTCCAACTAATTCAATACTTTCTTGGGTTTAACTTAGGCTAGGAAGCCTGTTCATTATCAAAAAATTCTGTTGATTATTTTTTTAAAAGTAAATAATATATAGGGAAACTTTAATCCGGTGCTTTAAGAGGTATAATTATGGCAGTAAGTATAGATAAAGAAAAATGTACAGCGTGTGGGTCATGTGAAGAAGCCTGTCCCGTGGAAGCAATAAAAGTCAAGGAAACAGCAGAAGTCGATGAAGAAACCTGCATTGATTGTGGTACATGCATTGATGAATGTCCAGAAGGAGCAATAAGTGAATAATTAATTATCTGGATGTAAAAATTTTTCTTTAATTCTTCTTATTTTTATTAAGTCTTGATATTATTTTTTCGCTTTTTAATTCTCTAAGAGCATCAGATGCAATCCATCTAGCAGATTTTGAATCAATCTTCGATATATCCTTTGCAAGTTTTATCATCTTTTTATTAAGGGCTAGATTTCGCTTACCTATGTTTCTTAATGCCCAATTAACTGCTTTTTTAACATAATTTCGTTCATCAACTGAGTGTTTTTTTATTAAAGGTGATAATTTTTCGAATTTCTCATCATTTGCTTTCTTATCATGAACGGCAAGGCCTGCAATTAGGGAGAAAGCACCACGTTTTACAAATTCTTCATTACTTTCAGCCCATTCAAAAGCCTTAATCCAAGCAAATGGTGTAAGGTCAAAAAGACTAGTACAAGCTTGATCACATATATCCCAGGAATCAAAATCTTTTGCCCAAAGGTCCATTTGCTCTTTAGTAACCATTGTAGGATCTTCAACAAAACATGCAAGTAACCGTGCATCGTGAATACCTGAATTCCAAAGTTTTAAAGCCAGTTCATGATCTTTTCCTATTTCCTTAGCAATATTTCTTAACTTATATATTGAAATACCAAGATTGTTTTTAGGATTAATTCCATATCTTGCCATTCCTTTTACCGCTTCGGGATTGGATAAGGATTTGAGTCTGTTAATAACTTCTTCATATTTCATATACTTTCTTCCACCTCCTATATTGTTATTTATATTAAATAATTAGATATACATATATTGAATGAGACAACGATTTAATATTAATCAAAAAAATGTTTTAAAAAAGAATTTTCCTAAGATTATACATATTTGGGACATAGATGGATATGTTAAACTTTCAGATGTATCAAGAGATAAATTTAAGATATTGATTAGAGAGTATGGTGTTATAAAACTAGCAAAAGAGCTTCATTTTGATAGTGAAACTATTTATTCAATATACAGTAATGGACGGAAAAAAGGTGCTCATTCTATAAAACATTTATTAAAAATAGCGGATTTTTTTAATTATAATTTAGAAACTTTAGAAGAAGAGGTGACACATTATGGTGGTAAACAGAACAATATGTATGAAATTTCGTTTCCATTTTCATTGAATCCTTTACATTTAAGAGCAGTTGCTATACATGGTGATGGTAGTTTTTATTATAATGATAAACAAAATATTATAAAAACTGAATGGTATCAATCAGGAGAAAGGATAAATTATATGGAAAGTTTATTAGAAAGAATAATAGTTAATAACCCTATAAAAAGTAAAATAAAATCTATGGATGATAATGTCCACTCAATTTCAATACCAAATCATTTAGTAAGATTAGTCTGTAATTCTTTAAACTTAGAGTTAAAACATTTTTATTCAATAGAATTTTTCAGAATGGTTGGTAAACTCCCTCCCGAGTATATAATACAAGTCTTTTTTCAATTTATAGTTGATGAAGGATATCTCAGAGGAACAACTTTGACTGTTTCTCAAAAAAAGAAATGGAGTAGAGATGGATTTAAGATTTTGCTCAATAACCTAAGTATTGACTACTCTAAACCTATCAATGATCTGCATGATATCACTATTTATAATTACAATTTTCCCAAGATATTAAATTATTTAGAGAAAGCCATAAGTAAATTTGGTAATGTGGCTGGATTATGGTTTAAAGAAAAGGAATTTTTAGATGTTTGTAAAAAGGTTGATCCGTCTCATTATCCTTTAATCAGAGAAAGTATGAAAATAAACAAAGAAATATTTAAAAAAATGAAGAAATCGAAGTTGATATTCAATTACCAGGACATAAAAAATTTTGGGAGAAATCATTCTCAAGCTCAGAAAGCAATAAGATGTTGGAGAAAAAACGGACTTATTAAAAGAATTGGCTGGAATAAATATAAGATACTAGAGAAAGATGTTAAACAAATAACCGAATATTAACGCTTGAGGAACAGTAATTATAGGTAACCAGATTGCAGCTTTTTTACCGATATTACTCCATATGAGTCCGATTTCGGTCATATCTGTCGCCACCCCTGAAAGTAAAAATACAAAACTATTTCCAAATGCTCCTGTTTGTTCATATATTTCAAACGCAAGAGGGGAGCTACCCTCAGAGCATACTTCAATAATTGTCGCAAAAAACAGTGTTACGAGTAATCCAAGCATTGTTGGCCCCATATATTGTTCAAATAGATGTGATTGAATAAATGCACGTGCAAATGCAGCCATTATCATGCCGATTAAAAGCCACCATAAAACCATCTTAGTAAGAGACCATGATCCTATCATTGTTCCTTTTATTACCTCTATATTATTTTTTTTGGTAAAAGTATAGTTTTTCCATCTTTTTTTGATATCTTGTATTATCGAAAAATCGGTTAAAACAGGTCTATCTTCGCCCATTTCACAATGTATGCATTCTATCATCCCTTTTAGTTCTAGTCTTTGATAAATTAAACCGGTTATAATCGCTATTATTAACGCAGATACTACAATAAAGGTTGCTTTTAACCCAAAAAAACCAAAAAGAAGAATAGTAATAGGTAGATTTGCCCATGGAGATGCAAGTAAAAAAGCAATTACTGATGAAGTATTTGCACCTTTTTTATATAGCTCTATAGCTATTGCTAATATCCCATGTGAACATGCACTCATTAGAAAACCAAAGACAATTGAATAAATGATTGTTCGTTTTCTGTGTCTTGATAAGTATTTTTCAATATATTGGCGTGGTATGAAGTAGTCAATTACACCTCCTATTAAAAATCCAATTAGTATTGCCCACCAAATTAGTTTTAGATAGTCTATAAATGCGTTAAAGTATCTTTTTTCTGGATCTAATACGTATCCAAGTACAAGAAATATCAATACTATAGCTATTACGATAAATAATCTTTCTTTATACCAGGGTCTACCATGTTTTACACTGCAGCTTGGACAATATTTTTTTTCTTCTGTAATTCCATGTTCTTGTTCATATTTTCTGATACAATGTTCACTGCAAAAATAATGTCCGTGTGCAGGAATAGTTCCTTTCATTCCGCATATTGGATCGATTTTATCCATTGGCATAGCCTATCAATAGTTGTTATATCAATATTTTGAATATTCTTAGATGCTAGTAATTTTTTATAATTTTTAACAAGATGTATAGAGACGTAACCGAACAGGGGAACGGTTGCTGAGGAGAGGAGGAAAAGAATTAAATAAAAACAATCCCCGTTATTCTACGTCTCCAATTAAAGGGCGTTAATCAACATAGGGTATATAAAACTTTCTATATCTACAATAAATTTATACTCATCTAGAACCTAATATGAATTTTGTTATAATTGTATTAAAAAAAATTATTTCTTAACAGGGGTTAATTATAAGTACTATTAATTCGTTATACAATTATGAAACCAACTCCTTGTGAATACATGATGTGGAATGGATTACCTGTTATAAGAAAAGAAATTGCAGAAAGTATGATCCATAATTACGGACTAAATCAAAAGGAAACAGCTGCAAAATTAGGAGTTACACCTGCAGCAGTTTGTCAATACCTATCAAAAAAACGTGGAAAGATAAAAATTGTAGATAAATACATACTTGAAGAAATCAATAAATCTGCTGAGAGAATAATTAAAAACGAAGGGACAAAAGTTATTGTTCCAGAAACCTGCAGAATATGTAAAATCCTTATATCCAAAGGAATTTTTCCATTCGCATGTGAATCATGTTCAAATGAAGAATAACCATATTCTAATGTTATTAATTATATCAAGAAATAATATTAAGATCTTTTATTAGATACTACCTCAACATACACTTTTCTATTTCTAGGTCCATCTCCTTCATAAAAAAATATGTGTTGCCATGTTCCTAAAACCATTTTCTTGTTATTAATTAAAACTGTGACAGATGAACCTAAAATACTAGCTTTTATATGTGCATCGCTATTTCCCTCCAAATGATGATAATTTTCATTTTCGGGAATAAGTCTACTTAATGTTTTGATAATATCTATTTTAACACTAGGATCTGCTCCTTCGTTAATTGTAATTCCTGCTGTTGTATGTGGAACGTAAATCAATACGAAACCAGTTGATATCTCTTCTTTTTCCACTATAGCTTTTATATCATTTGTTATATCAATCATTTCATTTTTCTTATTAGAAACAATCTTTAATTCATTCATAGAGAAGTTATTATTAAAAAGATGTTCTTAATATTGTCCCTTTAGAAAAATTTTTTTGTATTTTTAGTATATCCTTAGCAAGAGGTATTAATATGAAAATAAAACCAAGTGCGATTCTTTTCGACATGGACGGTGTACTAGTAAATTCATTTGAAGCTTGGTGGAAATCTCTAAATCTAACTCTTAAGAAATTTAACTATAAAGAGGTTACAAAAGAAGAATTTAGTGAAATATACTGGGGCCATGGTCTAAGAGACAATGTTAAAAGAATGGGGTTTGATCCTGAAGTGGGAAGATACTGTAATATTGTCTATAGCCAGCACATTGATGATATTACTATATATAAAGATACAAAATACACATTACAAAGATTGAAAAATTATAAAAAATCAGTAATTACCAATACTCCGAGTGATATAGCAAAGAAAATACTTAAGAAATTTAATATTGATTTATTTTTTATCAATATGATTACCAGTGATGATGTGGTTAATGAAAAACCTGATCCTGAAATTGTTTTAAAGGCCTGTAAAAAGTTGAAAGTGAATCCAAATACCGTAGTGTTAATAGGAGATACGGAGAGCGACATAAAAGCAGGTAAAGCTGCTGGTTGTACTGTTATAGGTTTTAAAATTGATGGAGATTATAAAATTAAATCACTATCTGAATTAATAGATATTCTTGAATAATATTCAAATATTTTTTTGAAAATTAAGCCATCAAATTCAAATAATATTTATATACAATATTTAGATTTTATGCCTATGGACGAAATATCTATAATTGAATATAAGGAAGTTGATTTGTCAAGTTCTATGCTTGTTGTTGCCTTTCCTACAGTGGGATTAGTTAGTTCTATCGCAGGAAGATTCATAATCGATTCGTTAAATTTAGATGAAATTGGAACAATTGCCTCAAAAAATTTTATGCCAGCTACTGTAATTCACAAAGCTTTTCCTTCTCCTCCTGTTCGAATATATAGCGGGAAAAAAATTTGTGGACCTGATGGCTCCTGCGAGCAGATAGCTACAATAATATCTGAGTTTATGCCTCCTATGGATACCATTAAACTACTAGGTGATTCAATACTAGAATGGTCTGAAAAGAAAGGATGTCAAACAATAGTTGCTTTAGAAGGAACACATGCTTTGGGTGATGCAAAGAAAAAATTACAAGTCTACGGAGTAGCCAGCAATCCAGAAATGAAAAAAGTTCTTAAAAAGTATAAAATTAGTGAAACTAAGGAAGGTATGATCACTGGTGTTACAGGTGTACTACTTTACCAAGGTGCTCTTATGAAACGCAATGTTATATGTCTATTAGCCGAGGCTCATGCATCATACCCTGATTCCAGGGCTGCAGGAAACCTTCTTGAAATACTTGATGTAATGCTTCCTGGAATAAAAATTGATCCAAAACCTTTGTATGACGAGGCTAAGGAGATAGAGAAAAGTATTCGGAAATTTTTAGAACAATCAAAGCCAACAGCACCTTCAATGCCACCAATACCATCTTCGATGTATGGATAATCAGTTACTATTATCAAAATTAATGAAAAGAATTTTCATTTGAAAAAAATCAATATTAGAAGTTAAAGAAAACTATATGATACATGAAAGATATTACGGTGTCCTATGGCAACTGGATTTGCATTATTAAGTATAAGTCCTTTACACGAGAAAGAAGTCTATGAAATTTTAAAAACGACAAGTGAAATTGTCGAGGTTCATCCAATATTTGGTGAATATGACATCTTGTTAAAAATTGAGTGCCCCGATATAGATTCTATTGGAGATGTGGTTATAAAAAAGATAAGATCAAT
>Ga0209427_10007682_pt1 | contig 12186 bp, 5 predicted proteins | sample DeeMarSWOR136_30_FD_187465 | JGI IMG/M metagenome (GOLD analysis project Ga0209427, IMG submission 187465) | Marine sediment microbial communities from White Oak River estuary, North Carolina - WOR-1-36_30 (SPAdes) (version 2) | ecosystem: Environmental > Aquatic > Marine > Intertidal zone >... | reverse complement strand
ATTGTTCTTAAAAGCTGTCATTCCGAACGAAGTGAGGAATCTGATTTTTATGAAAATATTGGATTTACAGATTTCTCCCTTCGGTCGAAATGACAGAAACTTATTTCTCAGACAGACACTAATTAAAAGATTAATTATACCGATTAAGGGTTAGAATTTCATACTGATTCCATCGCTCCAAGCGATGGAATCAGTATACCAACGATTTGACACTGAAAAATTAAACCGAATTGAGTATAAAATTATATATTCGAAATCAAAAATCAAATTTTGAATTTATAAACCAGCTTAAAATCCTTATAATCATTGTAAACCCGGTTTGAACAAAAGGAGAGAAATATGAGTTCAAGAAGCTATTTTGTCGATGAAATTCCTCGAAGAACATTTCTTCAAAAAACTATTAGAGGAGGGTTAGCATTAGCAGCAACACCCGCACTAATGTCGAGTCTTTTGTCTTGTAGTGGTACAACAACTACGACAACGAGGCTGGAGACAGACCCTCAACTTCTTAATAAAACCATTAAACTTGCCTTAAAAAATGGCGGTGAGTTTGCAGAGGTCTATGTTGAAAATAGAATATCTCGTAATATTCGCATGGAGGAATCAAAATTCAAGAGCGCTGTGTTTGGTATCAGTCAGGGTGCTGGTGTTCGTGTGATTTCTGGCGATAAAACAGGTTATGCTTACAGCGACGAGATAACCGAGGAGAAATTAGCGCGAGCTGCCGAAGTTGCCTCGTATATTGCCAGAGGCAGCAAAATTGTTGAACCACAAGATATTGCAGTTGGGAAACGGGATTCTTTTGTTACCATTAAAATTCCACTTCAGGATGTAGCTGATAAAAAGCGTCTTGACGTCATGAAACGAGCGAACCAGGCGGCGTTGGATTATGATTCAAGAATTAAAATGGCATTTATCTCCTATTACGATGAAGTCCGGGCCAGAACCATTGCCAACAGTGAAGGACTTTTATTGAGTGATGAATTGCCGCTGTTATTTTTTATCGTTCAAACATTGGGCGAAGGTAATAACACTCGCCACATGAGCCGAGAGCGACTGAGCCGACATTCAGGTTTTGAAATGTTTGATGAAGTCACTCCAGAAGATGTCGCTCTTACCGCAGCCAGGGAATCAATTGTCATGCTGGATGCCAAAGACTGTCCCGCAGGTAAAATGGACATCGTGATGCAGAACGGCTGGGGTGGCGTTCTGGTTCATGAAGCTGTGGGACATCCCCTTGAAGCCGATAATATTGCCAAAAAAATCGGTGCTTTTACAGGCAGATTGGGCAAAAAGGTCGCCAGCGATGTTTTTACCATGGTTGATGATGGGAGCTTGCCCAATTTCAGAGGAACCACCAATTTTGATGATGAGGGTACTCAAATGAAACGGAATGTCTTGATCAAAGACGGGGTTCTGGTGAAATACATGTCTGATATTCTTTCCGCAAAACAAATCAATATGGAACGTACCGGGAATGGAAGAAGGGAGAGCTTCCGTTATATCCCAATACCACGAATGACCAATACTTTCATCGATAAAGGAAAGGATAAACCAGAAGATATTCTTGCCTCAACAAAGGAAGGGCTTTACGTTAAAAGCCTGAGCGGAGGAAGCGTCAATCCCATTACAGGAATGTTTAATTTCACCTGCCGTGAAGTTTACTTAATCGAAAACGGTAAAAAGACGACTCCCGTTAAAGGTGCTACCCTGGTGGGAAGCTGTGAAGAGATCATTTCCAATACGGATGCAGTGGGTGACGATCTGGATTTCGGTCCAGGCATTTGCGGCAAAGGTCAAATGGCAGAGGTAACTGCTGGTCAACCAACGGTACGAATTCGCGGTATGAATGTGGGGGGAAGTAAGGCAAGAAGCTAAAATTTGAGAATTAAGGAGAATAACAATGGATTATAAAAGTTTATCAGAACAACTCGTTAAAAAATGTATCAATAACGGAGCTGATGCTGCTGAAGTTTACATTGAAACGGGAAGAGAGCTTAATATCGAGGTGCGCAACGGAGAAATCGAAACAGCACAGGAGACCTCATCTCACGGAGCAGGTTTTCGGGTTTTTGTGAAAGGAAGAATGGCTTTTTCGCATTGCAATGATTTTACGGAAAGCGCGCTGGAAAACGCTATCACGAGTGCTATCACATTTGCAAAAACAACCACGCCAGATGAGAATAATGTATTGCCCGATGATAAAAGCATCACTGAAATAGCAGACCTATATGATCCGAAGATCAATCAAGTCCCACTGGAAACAAAGGTTGAAATGGCGAAACAAGTTGAGAAACTGGCAATGAAGGATCACCGCATTACCAAAAGCGCGGGGGCTGCATATTCTGAAGGTGAAGGGGAAATTTTTCTTGCCAACTCGAATGGCCTTCTGAAAAGTTATCAATCTTCCGGCTGCAGTTACGGCGTTTCAGTCGTTGCAGAAAAGGATGACCAGAAATCCTCCGGGGGCGAGTACTGCTCGCGAAGATTCTTTGATGATCTTAAACCTGCGGAAGAAATTGCACTGAAAGCAGCTAAAGACGCTTATGAAATGCTCGATCATCGAATGGTGAAAACCCAAAAAGCTGCCGTAATTTTTGATCCAGACGTGGCTTATGCGATTCTCGGTGGTATTCTGGCGGCTGTCAATGGTGAGCGTGTCCTTCAGGGAGCCAGTTTTTTAGCGAAAATGATGGATCAAAAAATAGCTGCTGAGTCACTGACCCTGATCGATGATGGTACGAGACCGAGGAGCTTAAGCAGTCAACCGTTTGATGGTGAAGGTGTGCCCACACAAAAAAGAATTATCATTGATAAAGGCGTTTTAAAAGGTTTTATGTACAATACTATCGTTGCTGCAAGAGCAGGAGTGAAAAGTACGGGCAATGCCTCACGTCGTGGATTTATGGGTCTGCCTGGAATTGGTGCTCATAATTTTTATATGGCAGCAGGAGATATTTCGCCCAAAGAGATCATCGAAACCACGAAAAATGGACTTCTGCTAAAAGGTGTTACAGGATATGGTATCAATCCCGTCAACGGTAACTTCAGTGGCGGTGCCTCTGGCTTCTGGATTGAAAACGGGAAGATCGCTTTTCCAGTTAAAGGTTTGACCATCGCGGGTACTGCCGAGGAAATGCTGAACGCCATTGATCTGGTTGGCAATGACCTGGACTTGAATAGAAGTTTTACTTCGCCGACGTTTCGGATAAAAGAAATGCAGATTGGTGGAGAGTAGTACAAAATGCCATTTTGTACTATGTTAAGATTTCACACCTCCCAAAGATTTCAAAACCTTTGGGAGGTAGTGTCCCTCTAAAACCACACCTTAATCGTTATAATCCGATGTCCAGCTAATTGCAGCTTCACTTTATTTCTATCTACATTCAGTGGTTCACCGTCATCTTCCATAATATTTGACAACACTGCTTGCTTTACAGCAGCCGGCAGGGTAACAACCGTCTCAGTTTGTTTTCCAAACGCTTCAAACAGTCGTAGTACCCAGACATTTTCCTGAGCATTTACGGTTGATGAAAAACTCAAATCCGGTTCTGCCTTTTTTATCGTGTGTATGATGACATTAGCTGGCTCAATAGAAACGAAAGAATATTTCCGTGGTAACTTCCCATTATGAGCTTCAATTAATTTAGCGATTAGCGGGTAATTGTACTCATACCCCTTGTGCGTTGTCCCACCGCCTTTCCAGCAGCGATCATGCGGATACAATGCGTATTCGATTCGATGCTTTCCCATATCTGCCATAGGATCGGGCCACTTGGGAGAGCGCAGCAGACTCAAGCGCATGACATGTCCATGAATATCACCGCCATATTTGGCTCGATTGAGCAAGCTGACACCAAATTTTTTGCTGGCATCTGTCAAATCAGACCACTGCTGTTGGCTCACTTCAAACCGCGCCTTTTCCCAGTCGTTGCGTCGCGTCGTCGGTCGTTGAATTGTGCCGAAAGGAATTTCAAAAGTCGCTACTGTATCTTCTGCTGTCACATCAAACGCCGCTTTCAACATAACGTGTTCTTCCCACCAGTCCACTTCGGTGACAAAATCGATGCGATCCAGATCGCTGTACAAAATAATGTCCTGGGTGAAATAGCTATTGGGATTATTTGGAGTGGGATAACTTTTTTGCACACCCGGTTTCAAAAAATCGTGTTTCACTCGAATCACGGCACGAACGGGACCCGTTTCAATTAATTCAACACTACGAAAGGTTGATGGATAGCGTTCACCCAGCCCAATATTCCAGGCATCCCAATTCGACGGGGTATCTTTGAATAATTGTAGTTCATTTCCAAATCCTGCCAGGATTTCTCGATCCCCATTTTTATCATAAATACTTTTTAGCCAACCAGTGTTCGGATCAATTTTAACAGAAAAATAGTAATTCTCCAATGACGTCTGGGAAGCTTTTAAATTTTGCCACGGCTTCGGCAGGATATTACTTCGCAATTCGTAAATCGTGTACCCCATAGCTGGTATATCCCTGGCAATGAACAGGATTTTGTTCCGGTATCGTCCTGCTGGAACGGTTTGCGAGGGGATTTTTTTGCCGTTTTCATCAAAAACTGAATAAACCTGGCGGTCATCTTCGGGAAGTTCTAATTCGACGACATCGGTTCGTTTCCACGCCAGCGGATTGTAAATCAGCACTGCCCTGGCATCTTCACTGACTTGAGTATTAATTTGCTCGCCCAGCACCTGGAGCGAATTATATAATTCATGTCTGGCAATTTCCTGGCTGGTTTCATAAAGCTCATCTGAGTCTTTGTAGACCGGGTAAATACTCGAACCGGGCAAAATATCATGAAATTGGTTGAATAACACACCGCACCAACCTTTCAGGAATTCCTGATTATTGTAGTGATAATCATAGAGCGAAGCAAACGTGGCGAGTTGCTCAGCCATCCCGAACAGTTGCTCGCTTTCGCGGTGTTGCTTTTTCGTATTCGATTGCGTGGTGTATGTACCGCGATGATATTCGAGATAAAGTTCATCCTTCCAGACCGGCAGCGAAGCAAGATCGTAACTGCGGATCCATTGGAGATAATCCCCGGTTGTTCCGTAAATGACAGTGGGATAAATATCGAGATTTCTCAATTCTTCAATTCGATTGATCATCTCCAGATCGGGTCCGCCGCCGTGATCGCCAACGCCATAAAGCACCAGCATTTTCTTGAAACCAGTATTGGCTTCGAACTGTCGCAGCCAATCCACCAGCGAAAACGGATTTTTCACTTCATTGACATAGCTATTGGGAAAATAAGTCAGCAATTTTGAGTCATCCGGTCCCTGCCACCAGAAGAGCCGATAGGGGAACATGTTGGTGTCATTCCAGCCGATTTTTTGGGTGATGAACGCATCAATGCCAGCATCGCGGTAGAGCTGGGGCATATTCCAGTTATATCCAAACGAGTCCGGATTAAAGCCACTTTTGATGTCGACCCCAAATTTTTCCTGGAAATACCGCTTGCCGTACAGCAATTGCCTTGCCCAGGATTCACCGGAGATGAGATTGCAATCCGGTTCCACCCACATGCCGCCAATCAATTCCCAGCGCCCATCGTTCACCCGATCTTGAATGCGCTTAAATACATCCGGAAACATAGTTTCCATCCACCAGTAGAGGTGCGCCTGGCTTTGCGTATAAGTAAAATCGGGGCGGGCTTCCATCATATCCAGCACTGAAGTAAATGTATTTTTTGCTACATTGATGGTTTCCAGATAACGCCATAGCCAGGCGCAATCGATATGGGCATTGGAATCAAATACCAGGGTAAACTCTTTGGCAAATTTATCGATCGGCTTCAGCGCCAGTCGAGATTTTTCAAGGGACTGCTCAAAAGTTTGTGTATTGCCCTTTTTTAGAGCGGAAATATTAACCAGGCTGGCAGCATTTTCCAATTGGTTCCTGAGTTGAATCCGTCTCTCCTGTTGAACTGTGCTATGATCGATGCCAGTATCCAATTGAATGCGTCCCGTTTTCAAATATGTATCATCACTTAATAATTTTTTCCCGACCCGTAAACTCAATACATAATTTTGAACTTTATCGGCAAGCGGCTTCACAAAATCCCACTCCAGTTTTGCTTCCAGCAGTCGCATCGGTCCCCCGGTATTGATCGCCTTGATCGCAATCTGAAATTTTTGCCCGGGTTTGGGATCGTTAGTCAAAACATATTCCCCGTTCCATTTGAACAGTCCATTGTTTTTGCCGTTAATCCAGCAGATGCCTGCATCATCAACAGCAACGATCAATTTCATTGTCCCCCCTTTAATCCTGGTTCCCAATATCCTTTCTGGAATAACAATCGTTTTCCGCAACCAGGCAGAATCCGGGGAAATTCGTTCCTCAATTTTCAGCGTCTTCCAGTGGGAATCATTGAAATCTGGTTCCCAGGCATCGGGAATCATGTTGGTGCTATATTTCCAGTTGTCGAAACGAATAGAGAGTTGGTTTTCAAGCTCGGAGCAGAGTTGATCGACAGATTTGTTTTGAGATGATTGACCAAAAATTGGTGTAACAATTAAAATCAAAAGCAACGAAAAAATAAATCTTCTCATAATTTCCTCCTGTGTTTTATCTTGTTAGACTTCTGCAAAATTAAAAATTTAGCGTCATTTCGAACGGAACGAAGTGGAGTGAGAAATCTGTATATCTCATAAGATCAATTTGTTAACCAGATTTCTCGTTTCACTCGAAATGACATTTTTCCCTATTTTGCAGAACTCTATTATCTTGTGATTATCATTTTTTTTGTCCTACTAAAATTGTTTGCTTTAAGCTGGTACACATAAATTCCTGATGGTACAGGCTGTCCGCGCTCGTCTCGACTATTCCAGCTAACATGATGATTTCCGGCTGGCACCCAATGCTTTACTATTGTTTTAATTTTTTCACCAAGCATATTGTAGATTCTAAGTTGGACAAAACTTGATCTAGAATTGTCGAAATAAATTTGGGTATTTCCATTAAACGGATTCGGATAATTTTGATAAAGCGCGACCTCGAATGGAACTTCACTATTTCCATCGCTACGATTTGCTGAACTGTTTGGATCAGAATTCGGTTTTCCTGGCGTTCCATAGCCATTACTTGCCTGCCAGTTTTCTGCAACGCAATTATCTAAATTCGGATCAATCAATTCAAGAGTTGGCCCATTACCATCTGGAGCAGTTGGCCAGGGTGGATCAGCTTCATATTTTATCGAATCAATTAACATCCAGCACGCGTTAAAAATTCTAACCGCTTCGCCATTGCTCCCCAGTCCAAATTCAAAATCACCAATATAATGAATGACTTCTGGAAAATGGCTGTGAAAAGCTGATTGATTTTGACATAAAACAAGGTACCCATACGGTTCAATTTTTGTGCTTTCTGGAAATAAAAATTTATGAGCGTCATCATCGTCTTTGAAACACCAATCATTTAAATCGACAGTATCCGAAGCAGGATTATACAACTCAATCCAATCGCCGGGATCAAAATCTGGCGCACTGTTATAGTTAATTTCATTAATGATTAGATAAGCTTCGAGGGGGGCTAATTCAAATTCAGCGGCAATACTGAAATCTTCAGTCAAAACGATATTAATGTTGGGTGTCTGCGGAAGCGTTGAGTCACTCCATTGTTTAAATAAATAATTCGGGGCAGGAATCGCTTCAAGTTCAATGGGAATGTTTTTAAAATATCCTCCGCTCCATGGATAGTTGTCGATGATGATACTATTGACTCTAACACTCCCTTTTCCCGCCTGAGGGGGTGCTATGGTTAATGTTACTTCTCCATCGAGGTCAAATTTATATTTGATATGATGCCGAACAAGTTCGGGACGATTTTGGGCATAATCCCGAAGTTGACCATCGACACCATCCTGTTCCCATGAGTGTGATGAGCTTCCCCATCGATCTGTTTCAAAGCTGATATCGCTTCTTATCACATTGGCTAAAGAATCGATTAGATAATTGACATGGGAAAATTTGAAAGTTGAATTAAGTAAGTCAGCAAATCGATTAATAAAAAAAAATCGATAATTTTCATTGTCGAGCAGTTTTCTTAAAATTAATGTAGCGGGATTCTCACGAGTCGCCCATTCCAGCGTGTTATGATTTACACCGTAAGGTCCAAAGCAACCATCCATATCCCACAATATCCAGCGCCAGACCGCTCCATCTCTTCGGAGTCGATAAGAAAATACATTATGATGAGTCCAGTCGCCATTGCCGCTAAAAATTTCAAGAATGTGATAGTTGGTAAAATTTTGAATATCAATGAACGATTTTGCTTTTTCATAATTTGTTTCCTGACTCAAATCGTGGCTTTCAAAAAAGGAGATCAATTTATTCCACTCCGTCATATCTCCATCCCTGGCGCCGGTATTATTCTCGATTAGGTCTACATCCAGTTCGCCAAAATTTGATTCGGTAAAATATTTATCAATCCGTTCCATAAAATTATAAATGCCCCAGGATTGTCCATTGAGATAAACAGCCACCGGTTGATTGGCAGGATAAATACAATGCGTTTGACGACCAAGCTCATACATCAGTGGATCACGTAACAAAGTCCAGCCATATCCCAACGGATTGGCTGGCATGTCGGTACTTCCAGCGTGCACAGAAAGACGTTTAAATTTATCCACTTCATTTTTTGCTTGAAACAACGGATAGTCTAACCAGCTTGGCCCATATTCGTTTCTGAAATATAAACGAAACGCCTTTTTCTCATAATCACGACTGGCTTCCCCGCCAATCCTGATTCCAGCGTTGGCTGAAAAACACAACTGGTTATTCGGATCGTAAAGTTCAACGGCAACAGGTCGCTCCCAAGCATCTCCTCTCTTGTTCGGATTGACATAGATTCCATGATCAGCATCCCAGAGGTTAGGTGGATCAGTGACTAAAGAGAGAGTGGCGATATCAAAATCCCTGTTTATCATATAAATAACAGTAATAATCTCACTCGGATTAAAACCTGCTTCATAAGTTCTGGCTCTTATAACAGTTGTTTTTTTTATTCTAATCGGTGTTGTGTAGACCGGACTTTTTTTTGTCGGATCAGAACAATCAAAAGTATAATAAATGTTTGCATCAGGGGATGACACGGATATTTCTACATTGACTGAGTCAAGAAAGAAGCCTCCGGGTGGAGTAGCGTCTGGATTCTCAGAAAATTGCATATTTGGGCTGCCATTTGATGAACCTGGAGTTGATGAGACATAAAAGTACCAAACGTCAGTGCCATCCGGGTAACGACCATAGGAAATATCAGGTTTCTGCTGTCCGAACGTCAAAGAATCGATAAAATTAGAGCCATCAAAGATACAGATTTGTTCACCTTCTGCGCCTAATTTAAAATTTGTGTGTAAATTTCCCTGTCCAGTATCTGCATCCGTCCAGATAATTAAAAAGCCTTTTGCCGGAATGGTAACATCAGGAAATAACCATTTGGTCGGATTGTTGAGAGCATCTGAAAAATAGAGCCCGGACATATTGATTGAATCTTTGCTATTATTATATATCTCAATCCAGTCGTCATACTCGCCAGCCTCATCGGCTATTGTCTTGCTATTAGAAGCCATAAACTCATTGATGAATAATTGATGTGACTGAGCATGTATGGTTCCTATCTGAAAAAATGAATAAAAAATGAACATGACAATAAGTTGTAAAATTCGATATACCATCGTCACGACACTCTCCATCTCTCATCGATTGTTATGCGATCCTTTGAATTTTAGTTCATTTCGATTATAAATGAAAATTCTAATCCGGTTTCTTTATAATAACAACTTTCACCGTTAAGAGCAAACATTTTTTTATTATTATATGAAAAAAAAGTACCGATTAAAAAATTTCCTTGACAAATAGGAATTTATTTATTATATTCTTACTACAATTGTAGTAGTATTACTATAAAAAGAGGAGAAAGATGAAGAACCAGGCCGGTCTCTCCGATTTAGAATGGCAGATCATGCAGGCGTTGTGGGAAAAAGGCGTCCTGTCAGTAAAAGAAGTTTTACAGAAACTATTTCCAAAGGGAGAGAAAGCGTACACGACTGTTCAGACGTACATGGATCGAATGGTTGGAAAAAAATTACTCAATAAACAGAAAATCGGTTTGGTTAATTTTTATCATCCCCAGGTCGATAAAAAAACACTGTTGAAGCAAGCCATGGAAAATCTCGTTTCCAGGGCATTTAACGGATCATTTTTCGGTCTTGCCGCTTTTCTTGTCGATTCTCCCAATTTATCTAAAGAAGAACTGGACAAAATCAAAGATTTGATTCGAAGAAAAGAACAAGAGGTATAACATGGAAATATTGATGGTAAAAATCGAAACAATCGCCCAAATGTGGTTCGAGTTTATGGTTGCCTCTTCGGTTCAGTTGGCCATATTTATTGTGTTTGTTTCTATCCTTACCCTTTTATTCCGCAAACAGTCTGCAAAATTTTTGTACTGGATATGGCTTATCGGACTGCTTAAAATTTTCGTTCCCCCTTCGATTAAACTGCCAGATTTTTTATCACAATCCAAACTTGTATTGGACAATACGATTCCAACAATCGTTTTTCCTGAAATCCGATTGACGACGTTACCTGCTCCTGGTATTAGTTATCAGGGATACTTATTTTTGTTATGGACTTTTGTGCTATTTTTGCTGGTAGCTTTTTGGGTATTCAAAATGCTGCGATTCGGTAAAGCAATAACTCGATCATGTTATGAAGCCACGGAAAAAATTCTGGCGATTCACAGCTTTGATACCCGGAATCGTATACGATTTTTCACAGGTACAGATATTACCATGCCATTTACAAAAGGATTATTTTCCCCTAAAATTTACCTGCCTGAATCGGCTTTAATCTGGTCAGGGGATGAATTAAAGGCATTGATTTTTCACGAATTGGCGCACATTAAACGAAAAGATATTTTGATCATTAGCATTCAGAATATCATCCAGTTATTCTATTTTTTCCATCCACTGGTATGGCTGGCGAACATCAAGATTTCCCGCTATCGAGAGAAAGCGTGTGATGACTTTGCCATTCATGCGATGCAGGGGAAATATGTGGAGTACAGTAAATTGTTACTGAAATCCATCAACGAGGTTGTGGGATGGCAACCGATTCCCTCTTTGAATAGCTATTTTCATCAATCAAAAAAGTTCTTAATAAATCGATTTGAGTACATTTTAAACAGAAGGGAGCTTATCATGACCAAATTAAATTCAATCCAAAAGATGGTACTGGTTGGATTAATGCTGCTGGGAATTGTCTTCTCCTGCCACAAGAAAGATATCCACAAACAGCCATTAGAATCGATCACGACTAGCGATCGGAGTATTGATTATTCCAAAACTGCTTTGCAGTCAGGTTTAGTGGACAGTCAGAAAGTGGATTATGACACGCCGCCGATGCCAGTTGGGGGATTTGAAGCAATTGAAAAATTGTTAACCTTTCCTGAGTCCTACAAAAAATATGGCGTTATTTTTAATGTTAAAATCGACGAAAACGGAGAGCCAAAAACTATCTTTATGAAGGTACCACCTAAAACACCATATCCTGATTCTTATCGGGAAGGTTATTTTGATGGTCGAATAAATGGATTGTTCGCTCGTATTAAATGGACACCTGCAATAAAAAATGGTAAACCTATAGCTGCCTGGATTACTTTGCCCCTTAAATATAGTTCACAAGTAGTAGCGAAAGAAATGGTCGTTCCACCACCGCCTCCGCCACTTTCTGGTGAAGAAGATGTTGTTTTTGTTGCTTATGATGAACCCCCTGAACCCATTGGTGGTTTTGCAGCGATTCAACGAAATTTAGTCTATCCAGAACTTGCCAGAAAAGCAGGAATTGAAGGGACTGTGATAGTCCAGGCTCAAATTAGTGAATCGGGTGAGGTGAATAATACCCGAATAAGTCAATCGCTTGGCGAAACCAATGGATGTAATGAAGCGGCTATTGAAGCGATTAAATCGGTGAAATGGAAACCTGCTAAACAAAAAGGAAAGCCTGTTGCAGTTTGGGTATCTATTCCGGTGAGATTTAAACTTGCTAAAGTAAAAAAGGAAAAACAACAAGAACCAAAGATCATTCCACCGCCAATTCTTAAGCCTGATGATGAAGAAAAGCTTTTTGTACCTTATGACGAGCCACCGGAACCTATCG
>Ga0209427_10007681_pt1 | contig 12186 bp, 12 predicted proteins | sample DeeMarSWOR136_30_FD_187465 | JGI IMG/M metagenome (GOLD analysis project Ga0209427, IMG submission 187465) | Marine sediment microbial communities from White Oak River estuary, North Carolina - WOR-1-36_30 (SPAdes) (version 2) | ecosystem: Environmental > Aquatic > Marine > Intertidal zone >... | reverse complement strand
TCATATGACGGTTATGAGATCATCTCTCGACCCGTAATACACACGCCAAACAGCCTCGCATACCGGATCCACGGTAAGGCGGGTGAAAGTGTTGTCTATTCAGGAGATACGGCCTTCTGCGATGAGATTGTGGACCTGGCAAGGGATTGTGATCTCCTGGTACTGGAGAGTTCGTTCCCTGAAGGAGAGGCGGTGGAAGGGCATCTTACTCCATCAGAGGCAGGCCGCATCGCCACTATGGCTAGTGTGAAAAAACTCCTTCTTGTGCATTTTTATCCTGAGGCGCTGGGGAAAGACATAGCAGGGGAATGCAGGAAGGCTTATAAGGGAGAACTAATCCTTGGGAGGGATATGTTGACTATCTCCATTTGAACAGCTTTCTACCTTAAATTACAGATAGACATAAGAAGACGCATTAAGAATATTGAATGTCGAGTATTGAAAGAATCTGGACTTCATAATTCGAAATTTTCTGTTCGATATTCGATTTTAAAACTTATACATGTCGTTTAATATAGTAAGATTTCTCGCTAACCCAACACTTCATATACCATAATCTCTTCTGTCTTGCCTTTAACGAGCTTAGGTCCTATCTTGTTGATCTTAAATTTCTGCTTAATATGTCTGTAGGTCTCTTCTCCAATAAGGATCTGATTTGTTTCCGCGATTGACTCCAATCTTGAAGCGATATTAACGGAGTCCCCGATTACAGTATAATCCATTCTCCTCGGCGACCCTATATTCCCTGCTACTACTCGGCCCGTATTTATTCCGATCCTGATATTGAAACGCTTTTTAGCATCCATCTTGTCCATTATAACAGACAGTTCCTGTCTCATCTTAAGGGCGGCCATGATTGCCCTTTTGGCATCGTCCTTCTTTTCCATTGGGGCTCCGAAGACTGCCATCAATGAGTCCCCGATATATTTATCCAGGGTCCCTTCGTATTCGAAAATAATATCGGTCATGCGGGAAAAGAATTGATTCAGGAGCATATTGATATCCCTGGGCGGCATCCTTTCCGAAAGTTGTGTAAACCCTATAATATCAGCGAAAAGTATAGTGGCAATGAGATCCTTAGGCTCCATTATATTGTCCTTAGTCTCCGGACTGCCCTTTAAGATCATCTCTATTACCTGAGGTGAATGAAACCTTTCCAACCTGGATCTTATACTCTCTTCCTCCCTGATCTGTTCGTTCAGGCTTGCCTGTTCGATTATCATTGCCATCTGGCTGCTTATGGTCTGGAGGAGTTCAAGATCATCCTGATCAAAATGGTTGTCAGGCCTCATAGACCCGAGCTGGATAACACCGATAATTGTGTCCTTTTTCCATAAGGGAACGCACATGGCGGATCTGATCTGCTGCATAAAAAGGCTTTGCCCGGCATCCAGCCGCGAATCCGTCATGGCATTGGATGTCAGAAGAGATACCTTATCATGGATTACCTTGTTCACTATTGTTCGGCTGGCCCTTAATTCTCCCTTATCTCTTGTCTTTTCATCCTTATATTTTACGACAACAGGTATGAGGTCATTCTTGTCCTTCTCTCCCATTAATATAAGGAATCCATAATCAGCGTCGATGATCATGAAGATAAGATCCATTATCTTGCTGAGGAGTTCATTGAAATCACCTATTGAGTTTAGCTGCCTGCTTATCTCGTAGAGGACAAAGAGCACTTTATTGCTTCTCTCCAGATTGGTAAGATCTTTCTCTGTACTGATCCTATGGATGTCTTCTGCGGAGGGTGCGGAAATCCCCAGTTTCCTCGGGCCTCTCAATAGCAGTTGGCTCGATTCCTGATGATCTGTCTGAGCAATGCTTTTGCTTTGCACGATCCTTTGATCATCCTTTTCGTTTTCGGTCTCAGGTATAAGGATAATGGATTCTTTGACAGATGACTGATATTTTTCTTTTGTCAAAAACACCAGTTTTGTAAAACCTATCCTGATCACGTCATCGTGGTGCAATATGGCATTATTAATCGATTTGTCATTCAACCTGGTACCGTTAAAACTTCCAAGATCGATTATATTATAATTATTATTAGATTTTATTATCCTGGCATGATTGCGTGAGGCCGTGCTGTCGTTCAGCACGATATCGCTTTCTTTGCCGCGTCCTATGGTGATCTCATCCTTCTGGATCTGGTAATTATATATTGTGCCATCCTTATTTACTATGTGTATTATGGGCATATTATATTATCTCTTCCTCTCCGAAAATTAACAGCATGGCCGTGAGACATTTTTTTTAATATCTTGGCTTCTTAATATAAACATGCATTGACCTTGAATAGACTTTTGCTTGGTCTAATTTTAAAACTGACTTTGAATCTGTCATTTAGAATTAATAAGATTTCTCCCTTCGGTCGAAATGACATAAAAAGCCGAAATGACATAAAATCGGCATTGTTATAAGCCTTAAAACAGAGAGACTGTTCAACTAAAAGATACCAAAACGACTGTAATGTTATCCAGTCCTCCAGCAAGATTTGCCTGTAGTGCCAGTGAAAGGCCAATCTTATAAAGGGATCTGTCCTTAATAGAATTAATGATCTCGAGAATTTTATCGTCATCAATCATGTTATACAATCCGTCGGAACAGATCAAGTAGATATCTTTAGGCATGATCCCTGTAACAAAGATGTCAATCTTCGAACTGTTACTCAAATGGCCCAAGGCGCTTGTTAATATGTGTTTCTGTGGATGCTTACGGGCCTCTTTCCTCGTAAGGATACCTTTTCTCTCCTCTTCGCCTACCAAGGAGTGATCTTTTGTCAGCTGTTCCATTATTTTATTTCTAACCCTATATAAACGGCTATCTCCGACATTTACAATAATAAGATCGTCTCCGTCTATAAGACAACCGACAAGGGTGGTCCCCATGCCTTTCAGTGAAGGGTCTCGCATGCTTCTATCATGTATTTTGATATTACCCAGGAAGGCGGCGGCAAGAAGTCTGTTCTGCTCCAGGCCTAACTCTTTTTTATATTCAATAGGCCATTCTATGTCTTTTTTTGTCCGTGAGTTAATAATAAATTTCTCTACAGTGTCAACAGCTATTTTGCTGGCAGTTTCGCCGGAAACGCGTCCGCCCATTCCATCGGCCACAAGAAAGAGTCTCTCATCCTTGTTACAGAGAAAGCTATCCTCGTTGTGGTTGTGTACCCTGCCAAGGTCTGAAAAGCCGAATGAATTGAACTCCATAATATTTTACAGCCTCAGGATGAATAATCCGAAATGTAGTATTCTATCTCTATCAGTGATATAATTACAAGGTCAGGGGTATGCGGATATGCTGTGGGTATTCGATATTTACCATAACCAGTTCCCTTCCTTATCCCATCGACTATTTATCTTCACACCAAGCTTGGACAGCACGTGATGAAAGAGAAAACGCCTATTACCTCTGAAATAACCAAGGTCAAAATCATATGAGTGCGGTTGATAACCTTCAGCCAGGGCCTCTGAAAGGGTCATTGTCTGGGCTGTTTTGCCTTCTACACATACATAATCAAAGTAGATGGAGTGATATAATTTATCTTCGACTGTAACGACAACAACCGCGTTGTCAGGTATTTTTTCTTCGATGGTTATATATATGCTGAAGAATAATAATACAATAATGAGGCTTATCAGTATAACCACGATTTTTTTCTGGTTTTTTCCCATGTCCCAGGGCTCCATCTCTCTGCATATTAAATATCTTTTTTGACTTCAAAAGTCAATCATTTAGGATGGAAATTTCTCTGATAATCGGATAAAAATGGAATCAGTTCTTCTTGTCATCATCCTTTTTAAGAACGGGGACTTTGAAAAACTGCACTCCCTCCCGCTTTAATAGATCTTCCTCAGTCTGCGTTGCCGTACCACGGATATTTCTCTCTTCAGCCACTCCATAGTGGATTTTCAATGCCTCTTTGGCAAAATCCGCACCCAAATCATCGAACTCTTTATGGATATAGTCAAACAATTCTTTTGCCAGCTTTCTGTAATCAATGCGGCTGATGCTTTTCTCCGGATTAGGTTCTGAAGAACTCTTTGTTGCGACAGGAGACAGTATTTTCTTTATATTAGTATCATCGCAGTGAGGGCAGTTAATCATATTCCTTGCGTTCTGCTCCTCAAAGGACTTCAAGTTATCGAACCATCCCTCGAACATGTGGCCGCGTGAGCACTGCAAGTCAAATACTATCATCTATGTTATCTCTCAATATAATATAATAACTTGTTTGTTTTCCGCCGTTCTTTTCTGCAGTTTGACTATAGTGAACAGCATCCTTAGCTTACTTACATAAAATGGCCAATTATTCATGTTGTTCGCTATTGTTAATCATGCCCTCCAAAAGTCTTATGTTGATCATATCCATATCCACCCCTTTTTCATCCCTCCCTTTGGGCGTTTCAAGCAGGAAGGGATGCCGGGAAAAATTCGGATCGTTCAAGAAAAAAGAGAACGGCCTTAAACCTATAAGACCCCGGCCAGGGTGATCGTGTCTGTCCTTTCTTGATCCCAGACTGGTTTTGCTGTCATTAACGTGAAAAAGCTTTAAACGGTCTATGCCTATTATATTACTAAACTCTCTAATGATTTGTCTATAGTCTTCCTCATTTCTGAAATCATATCCAGCGGCAAATGCATGGCCCGTATCAAAACAGACTCCCAGTCGTTCGCTATATCCCGTCATTTTGATTATCTCTTCCAGTTGCTCGAACGTATATCCCAGTCCGCTTCCCTGCCCCGCTGTTATCTCTACAAGGACCTTTACTTGATATCTCGTGTTCCTTTCAAAGGCTTTGCAGATCATTTCCGCTACCCTTTCCAGGCCTTTTTTCACACCGTCCCCCATGTGAAAACCCGGGTGTATGACCAGATAGGGGATATCCAGCTTTTCAGCCCATCCCAATTCATTAAGAAATAGGGCAAGAGATCTCTTCCTTTCCGCGGCCAGAGGAGAGGCCGGGTTTATAAGATAACTGCCATGAACGGAGATAGGGATCACGGACGTCTTTTTTCTGGTCGACTGAAAGAGATCTATCTCCTCATCTGACAATCCCCTTGCCGACCACCTCAGCCTGTTTCTTGTAAATATCTGGATGACGCGGCATCCTACCTCTCTGCCCCTTATAAGCGCTTCATGGGGATGCCCCGAAATTGACATATGTGCGCCAAGGATCGGCATAGAGGAGAATCATTCCCATTCTATCTCGGTCAGCAGATCCTTATTTTCATGCATGTCCTTCCATAAGAGATCTGACAATCTCGTATAGATCGGTCCGGGAGATCCGCTTCCGATTGCCCTACCGTTGAAATTTACGACAGGAAGTATATTAATGGATGTACCCATAAGCATGACCTCCCTGGAGCGATAGACATCTTCAGGTAATATCCTGGCAAAGCTGACCCCATTTATGATCCTGTCTTTAACCAGCGTATCCGCTAGCTCCATGATACGCTTCGCGGTTATCCCGGACAGAGTGCGTTCAAAGCTTGGAATCTTAATGCAGTTGTCCTCTGACACTATCCCGATATTCTCAGTGGATCCTTCACCCAGAAATCCGTTATCATCAATATTAACGGCATATTTATATCCCGCGTTGATGGCCTCCATTTTCATGAGGACGTTTTGGAGATAATTGCATGATTTTATGGTGGCAAAGAATGATTCCTTAATAGGCACCTTGCTCAAGATTACAGAAACCCCTTCTCTATAATTTTCTTCTTTTAATTCATGATAACGAATGATGTTTATGTATAACTGGCTTGACGGGCATTCAAAGGGACTGGTGGAAAAACCGCCGGGCCCTCTTGAAACTATTGTTCGTATGATACAATCCTTATCTCCTCCGGCTAAGACAAGGCTTTTTATAATGTCCCTGATGTCTTTGTATTCCGGAGGGAAATTAAGAGAGATAGCTCTGGCAGAGTCCTCAAGCCTTTTAAGGTGAGATTCCATCTGATATATTCTTCCGCTAACGCATCTCATTACGTCAAAGACGCCATCACCCCTGTGAACCACATGATCATCGATAGGGATTAACATAAGGACAGGATCCGTAACGATCCCATGATGCCAGGTGGAATACATGGCAAGATAATCATCCTGCCACTGCCTTTGATCAGGGCCGAGGCTGGAAAAAAAATTTTTACGGGTAATCGATCTGAAATCAGATGCCATATGCGCCTATGATTTTAACCTACATTTCGTTAGTAAGTATATTTCTATCCCTTGACAGATATAATTCATAAATTTATCATTCATGGAAAACATCTAAATTAAAGCTAAACAAAAAAACCTAAAAAATCAATGATATTTTATATGGAGGGCCTGAAAATGAAAGAACACCAGTATCTCGTTGATGAGCTTACCATTAAAGACACATGGAGAATGTTTCTTATCCTCTCCGAATTCGTTGAAGGCTTTGAGACCATGCCCGATGTATATCCTGCTGTCAGTTTTTTTGGGTCAGCCCGGTTGCGACCAAACAGTGCCACATACAAAACAACTGAAAAGCTGGCCCAGTTGCTTGTAAAAAACGGATTTAATATCGTTTCGGGCGGCGGACCGGGCGTGATGGAGGCGGCGAATAAAGGGGCGGCCAGGGCCGGGGGAAAATCGGTAGGGCTTAGTATACGTCTGCCAAATGAGCAGAAGCCAAACAGGTACGCCAATGTCAGGCTCGATTTTAAATATTTTTTCATAAGAAAGGTAATGTTTGTTAAATACGCGGTGGCCTATATCATAATGCCGGGCGGCTTTGGTACTCTGGATGAGCTGTTCGAGGCACTAACCCTGATCCAGACCAACAGGATCAGATCCTTTCCTGTTATACTGATAGACTCCGCATACTGGAAGGGTCTTATCGATTGGATGAAGAATACCCTTTTGAAAGAGAAGACCATATCAAGATCAGACCTCGATATATTTCATATTACCGATGATCCTGAGGAGGCTGTTTCTATCATAAAGAGGAGCGTCGTAATCTAGGGTTGGACGAGAAAGAAAAAAATCTGCTGCGTGAAAAGGCCCATGATTTCGGCATAGATCTGTCACAGCACCATCTGGATCTTTTCAGCGCTTATATGGATGAACTGCTCGAATGGAACCGTCGTATTAACCTGACCGGCCTATCCGAAAGAAAAAGGATAATCATTGAGCTTTTCCTTGATTCACTTATCCCGACACCATTTATTCCTGAAAGGGGAAGGATGCTGGATGTGGGTTCAGGGGCCGGATTCCCTGGGATAGTAATCAAGGTCTGCCGCCCTCATCTCAAGACCTGCCTAATGGAGGCCAATTCCAGAAAGACAAGTTTCTTGAAACAGGTCGTCCGTCTGCTCAGGCTAACCGATGTGGATGTTGTCAATGGACGAATAGAATCGGATAAGGATAAACTTCATCCTGACGGATATCATCTTATTACTGCCAGGGCCCTTGCCGGTCCGGAAAAGGTAATAACATGGTGTTCGCCATTCCTTTGCAGCGGCGGGCTGCTGGTAACCTTTCTGGGCTCCGGTGCGGTTAATGAGCTTGAAAAGTGCGGGATTGCGCTGGAGAGAAGCTCTCTTGTCGTGGAGAGATTAATACCATATTCACTGCCCGGCATGAAGTCCGGGAGGATCCTGGCATTATTAAGAAGGGTAACGTCTCAACCTTGTCCGTAGGAACGGGATAATGGAGCCCCACGGGCAAACCCGTGGTCCCGTTAAAATACCCGTCTTCGCCTCCGGCTACGACGGGGTTATCCGCCTAAATTGAGAGGACATCGCGCCGTAGCAAGCGATCAATTACGCATTCAACCACAGGCAAGCTCATTGTCTTCCGCGAAGGCGGATAAAAAAGCCTGAAGATTACAGGTAGTATCTTCAGGCCTTTTCTCAGGGAATAATATCATTTCTGGTACTTGAACGAGACATTGACCCTCGCCCTATAGCTCTTTACCTTTCCGTCCTCGATGGTTATATCAAGTTTGGTTATCTCGGCGATTCTCAGATCCTTAAGGGATTCTCCCGCAGTATCAATGGCGAGCTTGGCGGCATCTTCCCATGATTTATCACTCGTTCCAACCAATTCAATAATCTTGTATGTGCTCCCGGGCATGTTGTTCCTCCTTTATAAAATCAGGTTTATGATTGTCGGAATAATTATATCAGGTTTACCTCCTTTCTATTAGGATTTCCGACTATGGATTTCTTATTCTATATTAATAGAATATGATTTTTTTATCAATTCAATATAAATAGGCAATATTCAAAAGTATCAACTTGATCAGATTTCGCTAGAGCAGATATATCCCATACATATTGCGGAGCGAATGGCGCTTAAGTCTATAACAGAAAATATCGAATATTGAACAGGGAATTTCAAATTATGAAGTTTAGACTCCTTCAATATTCGACATTCTGAAATCGACCTGCCCGCTCATGCCTATTGGTGATAAAGACTTTATCCGATGTAAATGACACTGGAGTTATCAATGGGCTGAATCAGCAAAATAGAGCTTTGGCAGGCGGGTATTCGATATTCTATTTTAAAATCTTTTGTCTTCTTAAAAAGAGATTCCGATGGGACATTCAGGATAGCACCGATGTATCTTCATACCAATTCACACAATACACATACCGACATTTCTGAACGTTACTAAAGTATATTTAGAAACAGGTGATTCTAAAAATGATACTTATTAATGTTTTCAATTAATCAATCATCGTAAGATCATATTTGCTTGACTTTCTATCATTTTTCAAATACATTACCAATTAATCAACTATCTCATATTAATTTAAAAGAAAGGAGAGAGTATGGCGACTGCTAATCAAATTAAATACAAAATCGGGCAGGCAAAGAAAACAATGGTAAGGCTTAACAAAGAAGTCACAGCCCAGAAAAACAAGATTAAAAGATTAGAATCAGCGTTAAAAAGGGCTAAGGCTGCACCGAAGGCAAAGAAAAGGGCGCCTGCCAAGAAGAAAAAGGTTGTCAGGAAGAAGAAAGCAGCCCCCAAGAGAAGGAGAAGATAACCGGGAAGCAGGTCATATCGTTTTAAGACCGGAATTCAAGGGATACAGGGAAGATATCGACTCAAAACCCCCATTTTTCGAGTTGAGCGGCCATACTCTTTCTATGGCTCCCTGGCCAGTAAAAGCGTCCGCAGGAACTGCAGAAACGTAATCCTGTTGTGACATTCTGATATAGTGTATATTCCGGTATTTTATCACGGGCGTCTTCCAAAGAGGCTTCCTGTAAAAGCGTGTTGCAGGTCAAGCAGCGGCTGAACCATCCCTTACTGTCCAATGTGAGACAGCCGTGGGCCTTCATCTCTTCCAATTGACCTTGAACCTTGTCTGAAAGTATAAGCAGGGAATCAGGGTACCTGTCTATAGTAGGCCGATGTCGTGACAGGAGGAGACGCCCATCATGGACAAGTGTGGCAATCATTCCCTTCCTGTAGTATGGCTGGTAATGTGTATCGTATCCCATCACCCTCAGCCACTTGGCAAGTCTGCCCAGCATGGAATCCGCTATAAATCTTTTACTCTGTAGCTCCATCTAGATTATTCCTGTTTATAAAAGATCCTTATATCAATCCATTCATCTAATTGCGCATATCGCAGAGAGCATGGCTTCCTGGGCGCGATGAATCGCGCCTCTGTATATCGCTATCTGCCCTGCAATATACTTCTTTTACAGGCTTTCTTACTCTCTCAATGATCTCCCAAATTTCTCTCTCCTCTTAATGAACTCCAAAATTCTCCTCCCCTCTTAGGGGAGGATTAAGGTGGGGTCTCTTTAGAGTTTTCCAAGACCCCCTCCCGACCTCCCCCTAAGAGGGGGAGGAAATAACAGAACCTCCAACCAGCTATCGAAGATGCTGCTTGTTGTGACGATATCCTTATGCTGGTTACTTACACATTGTTTTTTACATCGCTGAAAAAAACCCATTCCGGACATAAGTCCAGTTCCATCGTTTATACTCTTATTCGTCATTCTGGTCCCGGATCAAGTTCGTGATAAACTCCGGCGGGAAATCCAGCATAATTATACAATTATAAAACCTCTGGACCCCGTTTTTCAACGGGGTGACGGCTTTGGTGCTTACCTTATTTGGAGACCTTTCAATAATAATGGTCTCCTGTCATTTCGAATTTCTCTGTCATTTCGACCGGAGGGAGAAATCTTTCTATTGTTAACGGAATGTATAAGTTTAAAATAGAATATTGAATATCAAAAGAGTCTAAACTTCATAATTCATAATTTCTTGTTCGTTATTCGATATTTTCTTTTTTAGCCTTATCTGCCATGCCTTTCTGGGCGCGATGAATCACACCCCTACAGTATATCAGCCTTAGCAGAAGACTCCATGCTCGTGGTTGAATGCGCAAAATATCGCTTGCTACGGCGCAATGTCGCCCAAGATTCAGGCGGATAACCGCGTCGTAGCGGGAGGCGAAGACGGGTTTCAATGGGAGCATGGATTTACCTATAGGGCTCCATATATTATGCCCGCTGACTGATCATTGAGATGTAAATCGATTGACTAAACATGCCTGTTATTATAGATTAAAACTCATCCATAATCACAATAAAAAATATCTGACAGGTCCTGTTTTATGAACAAGATAGTAATAGAGGGCGGCATCTCGCTTAATGGCAGCGTAAACATCAGCGGCTCTAAAAACGCGGCCCTTCCTGCCATGGCATCCTGTATCTTAACGGGAGGATGGCATCGGATACGTAATGTACCTTCACTCAAAGATATTGATACAATAAAGATGATTATGTCAGGGATAGGTATAATCTTTCAGGAGGATAATAATACCCTTTCCGTAAATTCCGACAATATCAAGGAATACGAGGCGCCCTATGAACTTGTAAAGACCATGAGGGCATCTATCCTGCTGCTGGGCCCACTCCTGGCCAGGATGGGCAAGGCAAGGATCTCCATGCCGGGAGGATGTGCCATAGGCGCAAGGCCTGTCAATCTCCATCTTAAGGCCCTGGCTGCAATGGGTGTGGAAATGTCTCTTGATCATGGGTATATAGATGCCAGGGCAGAGCGACTGTCCGGCGCAGATATCTTCTTTGATAATTCTACTGTGACAGGAACGGAAAATATCATGATGGCTGCTGTGAAGGCAGAAGGGCAGACAATACTGAGAAACGCCGCCAAGGAGCCGGAAATTGTAGACCTGGCTAACATGCTCAGGAGCATGGGCGCGCAGATCGATGGAGATGGGACAGATACTATCATAATAAACGGGGTTCGGGAGTTGATACCGGCCGAACACAGTATCATCCCCGACAGGATAGAGGCGGGGACATTTATGATCGCCTCCACCATGACAAAAGGCGAGATAAAGATAGATAATTGCATCCCGGAACACCTTACCGCGGTTATCGAAAAACTGTGTTCTGTCGGAGCGGCCATAGAGATAATCGATAATACTGCTATTGTCAGGGGACCGGATACGATAAACAGCGTGGACATAAAGACTATGCCTTTTCCGGGTTTCCCCACGGATCTGCAGGCTCAGTTTATGGCTCTCATGTGCATAGCCAGCGGATCAAGCATAATAACAGAGACCATATTCGAGAACAGGTTCATCCATGTCAGCGAACTGAAGAGGATGGGGGCGGATATCACAATAAGCGGTAACCAGGCCCTTATCCGGGGCAGATATCGGCTCCTTGCGGCCCCTGTTATGGCTACTGATCTTCGCGCCAGCGCGTCTCTTATCCTGGCAGGACTGGTGGCCAAGGACGGCAGGACAGAGGTATACCGGATCTACCATCTTGACAGGGGATACGAGTCATTGGAAAAAAAGTTCCAGGCCCTGGGCGCCAGGATCTGGAGAGAAAAAGCCTGAGATGTCCCATCGTCCATTGATTCCGGCGCTCTTGTCTTTTATCGCGGGAATCATGATCGGCCGGCTCATGCTTCCTTATAATCAGTTACTGATATTCCCCGTTTTCTTTTTGATATCAATCGCGCTTGTCGTTTCCATTTTTATCCCGTCCCCGGCAAGAAAATATCTTTATCTGCTAATATTTATTCCTTTAGGGCTGCTCCTCACGCTAAACAGTAAAAATCATTTTGATCTGTCACAGCAAGCGCTGGAGAGAAAAAAGGTCATACTGGAAGGTACGGTGCTGGCCCCGGCCAGGACCAGCCGGGATGT
>Ga0209427_10007679_pt1 | contig 12188 bp, 12 predicted proteins | sample DeeMarSWOR136_30_FD_187465 | JGI IMG/M metagenome (GOLD analysis project Ga0209427, IMG submission 187465) | Marine sediment microbial communities from White Oak River estuary, North Carolina - WOR-1-36_30 (SPAdes) (version 2) | ecosystem: Environmental > Aquatic > Marine > Intertidal zone >... | reverse complement strand
TCGTCTCCTTTTGATCACAGGCCGCCTCTTGCCCTTCAGGATGACAAGCCAAAAAGAAGCGAGTATCGAAACGTTCTGATCGTGCCTCAGGGGTAATCCAGTGAGCATAATAGTAAAGTTGATCTAAAGCAAAAAGAAGTTTTTCCTCCTGAGCCACTTGGCAGATGGTCATTTTATTTTTATGAATTGATTCCCGATGGTTCAAAAATCTTTCTCTCTCTTTAGGATTTTTTAGGGAGAAGGGATTTCCATTTTGATCATAGGCGAGAAGGACTCCTGCCTCTTCAAAGAGTTCCCGAATTCCTGCAATCCAGTGTGCAAAGCTTTCATCTGGGGGAAGGGTCCGCCCCAATATTTCATGGGCTTTCTCCGGCGTCATTCCCTTGGAGAGAGAACACATTTCCAGAGAGCCATCCTCTCGGTCGACCCTACCGCCAGGATAGACGAAGTTTCCCCCCATGAAACTGCTATTCTCATGCCGTTTGAGAAGAAAGACCTCAAACCCTTCAGGTTTACATTCCCGGAGAAGAATGACCGTTGCTGCTTTCTTTGGAATGACTGCCATAATTAAGATCCTTCAGAGACGGATGATTATTACACCCAACGTATAAATTTTTCAAGATGATCTCTTTGAGATTTGAAATGGTTGATGGGACTGTTCCAATCAGGATAACCCAATGCAATTCCAATCACAACATTCTTATTCTCAGGAATATTTAGGTCCTCCTTTATTTCATCGTCATAGGCAGCGATCAAACCGATCGGGCAAGTGGCCAGCCCCACTTCATGAGCAGCCAGGACGAAGTATCCCAGGACCGCACCGATATCGACTAGGCGAGCCGTTGAAAAGGAGTCATCCAGGCAGATGAGGATGGCCACAGGGGCTCCGTAGAAGTTACAGCTTCCCTCATTGATGAATTGGCCGGATGTAACCCCCATCTCTTTAAAAAAAGGGTTCATGGCTTCCAAGGTTATGGCTCCCCTTTTTCCAAATGTTTTGGGAAGTGGTTTGACCGCTCCTGGACCGCAAGAGATCTGTTTTTCTCGATAAGCCTTTATCAGTTTTCGGCTTAGCCGTTCCCTCTCTTCACCGATCACGACGGTGAACTCCCAGGGCTGAAGATTGATGGCAGAGGGAGCATGGATGGCCAACTTTAATATCTCTTCGATCCTCTCCCTTGGAACAGGATCGGGTTTAAAGGCCCGGATGCTCTTCCTCTCTTGAATGGCTTTGAGAAGATCCATGGAATACTCCTTTAATTAGCCTTGGTTCGTCTGTATAAAGAGAAATAACGCATCCCTTACAGGGGTGTCAAGACAACGGGGAGATTAGGCTTGACAAGGCGATTGACCATCGTTATTTTCAAATAAATCAAAAGTATGTAGCCACAGACTCGTAGAGGCGACTACAAATAGAAATATATAAAATTTGGTAGTCGCACCCTCCAGGGTGCGTGTTGGGCAAGGCAAGAAGCGCAGGCTAAAGCCCCTGCCTACCGGCAGGCAGGTGCGGCTACGAGCCTGCGAGTATAAGCCTGTGGGTAAAATATAATTCATGGAAGGAGAGCATTAAACATGATTCGGGCGAAATTATGGTTTCGATGCGCAGCCATGCATGATCCGGTTACCCCCATTGTTGTCCAGCCGGCCCTGATTGGATGGGAGGCAAAGCAGAGGAATGTCGAGCTCCTGATCGAGAGGGCTTTCAACGGAGAGGAGCTCATCCAGCGGATGAAGGGATGGATCACGGCTGATCCTTCGAAGGTCATTGAGGCCGTTCAGCGATTTGGAAGATTGAAGGTTCTGGATGATAAAGAACTGGTGATTGAATTTGAGAAGATGGAGAATTTTCAGAGCCTGCAGAAAACCCTTCAGGAAGCCTTTGGGAATGAGGTGAACGCCGAATTGATTAGCAAAAAATAAAGGATTTTTCCCTTATCACCTTATCTCCTCATCAGCCGAAGGCGCGCCTTAAGAAGTTGGAGGCATCCCCCAGGCGGTTCCATCCACAACGATTTTACCATCCTGATTCATACAGGTCGTTTTAAATTTGGCTCTGTTCTTCTCTGGAATTAACTCGATCACCTCAACCCTGGCAGTAATGGTATCCCCAATTTTCACCGGGGCAAGGAACTTTACCTCCTGTGAGAGATAGATTGTGCCATGTCCAGGAAGGATGTTCCCCAGGATTGTTGAGAGGACCCCAAGCGAGAAAACGCCATGGGCGATCCTTCCTTTAAAGATGGTTTTTTCTGCATAGGCCTGATCGAGATGGACAGGATTGAAATCGCCGGTCGCCTTTGCAAATAGCTCAATATCATCGGCTGTTACTGTCTTGGACAACTCTGCAGAATCTCCAATTTTCAGTTCATGGATAGATTTCCCTCGGGTCATAAAAAGCTCTCCTTATATGCTTCTATCCCAGCACCAAGAGGACCACGGGTTTACCCGTGGGTGCATTGGTCCTCTGGTGCGGGATGGTCGCCCCGAAGGGGCGTTTGGAGCGATACCACGCCTGCCTGCCGGTAGGCAGGGGCTTGCCCATGGGGCTCCATGATGCAGAATAACGTAGTGGAATCAGGAAGTTTTGTCAATATTGAAGAATGAGTACGAAGTATGGCAAAATATTTGTTGACTTATTCTGGTTTTTCAATAGAATTCCATTTGGTTACCGAACACAACATAGGTGACTTTTCCACTCCACAAGATATGGAAACCAGAGAAAGAAAAGTCTTAATCGTCGACGATAATCTGGAATTCGCAAGGACGATTGCACAGAATTTAGAAAAAGAAGGTTTCCGTGCATCCGTTGCCCCTGATGGAAGTACAGCCATCCAGAAAGTATCGTCCGAATCTCCTGAGTTGGTCCTTCTTGATTTAAGACTGCCTGATATCTCCGGAATGGATGTGCTAAGAAAGATCAGAGCGATCGATGAAAATACGGCTATCGTCATCATCACCGCCTATGGGGGAGAGCAAGTTGCGGTCGATTTCATGAAAGCGGGAGCCATCGACTTCCTTTCGAAGCCCTTCAATTTCGAGGACCTTTTGACTGCTGTAAACAATGCATTTAAGATTCACGATGCCCAGATCGATGATAAATACCGTGAAAGCTATCCTCACTTAGAGAAATTCTTCCCCTTTCTGGCCCACGAGATCCGGAACCCCCTCCATGCGATCGGAGGAGCCCTGGCGATCATTCAGAGACGGTCCGATTCGAAGGACGAACTCCTTAACCAGTCCATCGAGGTCATTCAGAAAGAGGTTCAACACCTCAATGAATTTGTGCAGGAGTGCCTCGATTTTGTCCGGCCGCCGTCAAGAAGCCGATTTGTTGAGGTCGACATGAACGAAGTCATTTCTTTCATTGTCGATACGATGCCCCATCGCTTTCAGGAATTATGCCGAAAGATCACGATCAGGACCGATCTAGAGCCTAACCTTCCAAAGATTTATGCCAATTACGAAGAGATCAAGCAGGCCTTTCTCAATATTGTGAGAAATGCTTTTGAGGCCATGGCCGAAGGCGGGGAGTTGCTCGTCAAGACCTTCTCCAGATCAGATCCCGCGCCGGGATCTGTAGAAATCGTTTTTGACGACCGCGGAATAGGAATGAAAGAGGAAAACCTCCGATTTCTGTTTCACCCTTTCTTTACCACGAAACCCAGGGGAACGGGTCTGGGTTTGGCCATCTGCCAAAGAATCATTGTAGAAAGGCATTATGGAAAAATCCAGATACAGAGTGAAGAGGGTAAAGGAACGATCGTCACCGTAGAATTACCCATTGAGACGCCCAAGGACATCGCTGAGGATCAAGGACGATGACAACCAACTCCATTTTAGTCGTCGATGATGATCCCAATGCTCTCTTTGGAATCTGTCAGATTCTAAGGGATGAGGGATATCACGTCATCCCTGCTGAAAGCGGGAAGAGCGCCTTGGAAAGGCTCAAGACCGATGCAATCAATCTGATCATTACCGATGAGAAGATGCCCAATCTGAGCGGGATGGAACTGCTCTCGGAAGTCAAGAAAATCGAGCCCGATGTCCCTGTGATCCTCATGACCGCTTACGGCTCTGTTTCGATGGCGGTCGAGGCCCTGAAGCAAGGGGCCTTCTATTTCTTCGAAAAACCTATTCTTAGTAATCTGGAGCAGTTTCTGGCAATCGTCCGGCAGGCCCTCAAGACCCATGAGATGGAGAGGGAGATCGATTATCTCCGGAAGGAGGTCGGTGAAAAATATTCGTTTCCGAATATCATCGGCAATCATCCAACGATGGCCGAGATTTTTGAGATCATTGGTAGGGTGGCTCAGACCGATAAGACCATCCTCGTCCAGGGCGAGAGCGGAACAGGAAAGGACCTCATCGCGAAGATCATTCATTACAATAGCCAGAGGAAGAAAAGACCATTGGTCACCGTTCATTGCGGGGCTTTGACAGATACACTTCTCACCAGTGAGCTCTTCGGCCATACCAAGGGTGCCTTCACGGGTGCCATCAAAGACAAGATCGGCCGGTTCCAGATGGCCGACGGAGGAACCTTGGTCCTGGATGAGATTGGTGAAGTCCCCCTCCATCTTCAAAAGGCGCTTCTGAGGGTGATCGAGGATAAAGAGTTCGAGAGGGTAGGAGACAGCCGGCCAATCAGAGTCGATGTTCGAATCATCTCTGCCACCAACCGAAATCTCAAAGAAGAGGTTGGAAAGGGAAATTTCAGAGAAGATCTCTATTACCGTTTGAGTATCGTTCCGATTACCATTCCTCCATTGAGGGAGCGCGTTTCAGATATTCCCCTTCTGGTCAACCACTTCCTGAAGCAATTTCAGGGGAAAACCCCTATTCGAATTGAGCCAGAAGTTGTGGAACATTTAAAAACGTGCCCTTGGTCAGGCAACGTCAGAGAGTTGGCCAATATCCTTCAGCAGATGATGGTCTTATGCAGAGGAAATACTATCACCATGAATGACCTCCCTCCTTATCTTCTTCTAAGAGAGGAAAGCCTCCGTGAAGTCAAAGGGGGGAAGGTGCGATTAATGAAGATGATAGCAGACCTCGAACGAAAATGGATCCTTGACAAATTGAAGGAAAGTGACTGGAACCAGGAAAAGACAGCAAAGCTCTTGGGCATCACCCGAAAAATGTTGATCAATCGGATGAAGAAGTACAAGATCAAAACGGCAAAATAGGCTATTCCAGATCTCACATTTGGAAAAGAAATCGCAGGAAGATTGACCGATGCCTGAGCACTCAATTCTCTTAGTCGATCCCTCCCAAAATCTCCTTAATATCTATCGGATGATCCTACAGGAGGAGAAATATTCGGTCGAAACAGCCACCAATGTGAACGAGGCCTTCCATCGGTTGTCACTTAGGCAATATTCTGTTTTGATTACAGAATATCTCTATCCCCTGGAGGACACCTGTCGCATGATTCAATGGTTAAAGCATGGGTCTCCCGAAACGTATATCCTGATGGTTACCGACGCTGACATTGATGAGACAACCTATGAAACGCTATTTGACATCGGGCTCGACGACCTGATTTTGAAACCCTCTCCCGCAGAAAAGATCCTTGTCCATGTGAAGAAAGGGATCCGTCAAAGGGATATTATCTTAGAAAAACAGGAAGTTGAAAGACAAACCCTCCTTGATCGAGTCGGCCAGCAGACGCAGCAGCCCATATTCAACTCGGCCTATTTCAGAAAATGTCTTCGCCAGGAGATCAAGAGGGCGAGAAGGCACAAGCACCCCCTCTCCCTCCTCCTTCTACGAACCCCTCCTGAAGAGATGTTAGGGGATCGACTCGAAAATTTCTGTGTGGAGTTAGCAAAGCTGTTGAGAACCCATACTCGAGAAGAGGACCTTGTGGGCAGGGAAAATGGTAACTTTGGCATACTTCTTCCTGAAACAGACCAGGTTGGGTCTGGAGCTGTAGTGAAAAGGCTTAGCCAGCTGATTCAGACTCATCCCGCCTTCGATTCTGACGACTTCTTAAGAACTGTCGCAGAAGCCCTCTCTTTTCAAACTTTCACCTATCCTGAGAGATTTATTATTCCGCCGTCCTTAAGGGCGGTCCTGGAAGAAGTCGATCGGGAATATACCCGCCGTTAGCCCTCTCTTTAGAAAATATCCATGATTAAAATTATCTAAAACATTCCAAGTCTTATCTGCCAAATTTTTCTCTGGATTTCCAACCTAATCTAAGGGCTGAACTTATCCCTCTTTTTAGTCCACAGATAGAACTCATCGGATTCCTTCAGAATCTTCGCCTCCTCTGAGCCTTTTGGCGCAGGAAATGTGCCAAAAGGGCAATTTCAAGATGTTGCATCAATTCTCGGAAAGTCTATTCATCGATAAAACCTTTTTAAAAATAATGGCTTGAAACCAAATTCCCGAAAGCCGCAGAGTTGGTATGAGAATTGCTCAGTAAATTTCATTCATTAAAACAATACTTGAACCCTTGACCCCTTAAATCCCTGCCTGCCGGCAGGCAGGCTGGAACCCTGTTTATATGACCAAAGAAACCATCCTTATCCTAGATAATGAACCTTACGTCCAGTGGACGTTAAAAGCGCTCCTCGAAGCCGAAAAATACTTCCCTATTACTGCCGACACGATCGAAATGGCCTTAAATCATTTTTCAGCGTATGGAATCTCCGGGCTCATCACTGAGTATCGCATCAATCAATTTTCTACACTTGATGCGATTCGAGATCTGAAAAAGAGATTTCCCGGGGTATATGTGATGATGTTGACGAACGGTGAGGTGAAGGCTAGCGAATATGAAGAAATTATTAATGCGGGCGTTGATGATTTTTTTATGAAACCGTTCTCCGGCGAAAAGATTCTTCTTCATCTCAAGAAGGGATTGAAACAGCGCGAGATTTTGCTTCAAAAAAACCGGCTCGAGCAGCAACTGAATCGAGTTGGCAAGACAGGAGAGAGCCAGGGCGGACAGGTTGAAAGGGGCCTTCCGTCAATGAGTCATTGATCTGATGTGAAGGAGCCTTTTCAGGGGGAGGAGTCTATGAAAGCAACAAGTTTTTCAACCAGCAGCCCACCGGGAGGATTTGAGTATCCTTCCAATGTGGTTCCCTTATTCCAAAACAAGGATAAAGCCTTCAACCTTTTTCTAAGGGTTCAGGGAGCCATGCGGTATGTTCCTAATTTCGTAGAGACGTGCAAGGCCATTCTGGATGCTGTCATGGATGAAATGGATGCTGAGAATTGTTCCGTTATGTTGAAGGACCCAGTCTCTGGCGAGTTATCGGTCCTGGCTTCCCGGGGAAGGAATGATAAAGAAACCGGCTATTCTCCAGACCCTATTGCCGACGCAAATCGATCCAGGCTCAAGGAAGGGGTTGCCGGTTGGGTGCTGAAAAAAGGCGAAGCCGTCATGGCCAATGACGTCAAGGAAGAACCCCGTTTTGTAAGGGTCGCGGGGTTGAACAACAAAGTGAGGTCCCTGATCTGTTTTCCCGTCCGGGAAAGGGATCAAGTGGTCGGTGTCTTCAATCTCAGCCATTCCAAGAAAGGGGCCTTCGATGAAGGTGATCGATTAGCTCTCGCCTATATCTCTAACCAGGTTGGAGCCGCTTTGACCTCTGCCCGTTTTTTTATGGACATTCAGGAGATGAATCGCTTGAGGCGCGACCTGGAAGAACCTTCCCCTGCCGGAGAGGAAGTCATGCCCCCTTCTCCTTCCACATTTGTCGAGGTCGGGGAGATCATGGAACAGGATAGGGGGATCTTTATCTACACCAGCGAAAAGATGCATCAGATCAAAGAGATCATCGATCAGGTGGCGAATACCGATGTCACCGTTTTAATTCAGGGCGAGAGTGGAGTAGGTAAGGAGGTCGTAGCCCGTTCCATCCACCTCAATTCTTTTCGACGGGACAAACCATTTGTGAAAGTCAATTGCGCAGCTCTTCCCTCCGAGCTACTGGAAAGTGAACTCTTTGGATATGAGAAAGGGGCCTTTACCGGAGCCTACCGTCAGAAACCGGGTAAATTTGAACTGAGCAATGGTGGGACCATTTTCCTGGATGAAATTGTGGAAGTCAGTCCTTCACTCCAGGCTAAACTCCTCCAGGTCCTTCAAGACAGAGAATTCTCAAGATTAGGAGGAAAGAAGGATATCCGGGTGGATGTACGGGTATTGGTGGCGACGAACAGGAACATCGAAGAGGCCGTTCAGAGTGGCCGATTCCGTGAAGACCTTTACTATCGCCTCAATGTCGTCAACATTACTATCCCCCCTGTGAGAGAGCGGAAAGAAGAGATACCCATCTTTGTTGAATACTTTTTGGATAAATTTGGAAAGAAGTATCGTAAGAAGACCAAACCCTTATCGAATGAGATGATGAAGGCTTTTCTCCAACATGACTGGTCTGGAAATGTCCGCGAGCTGGAGAATGTGATCCAGCGAATCATTGTGCTGGGAAATGAAAAGGTGATACTTGACGAATTGGCTTCTGTAAATAAGAAAGAATCCTCGCCTGTAGCAAAGACCCATCCCCATAAGAAGTGGCCCTCTTTGAAGGAAGTGCATCGGGAAGCCATTATAAAGGCGGAGTGCGAAGTCATTCGGAATGCCTTGCAAATGACCAATTGGAACCGTAAGAAAGCCGCCGACTTATTGAATATCAGCTATAAAGCCTTGCTTTACAAGATTAAAGAGTGCGGTATCGGCCAGCAAAATGCCTTGCAAGACGCACCCTGAGGCAGGGGTGCGGAGCCTCATAAAAACCCCGCTCCCGTTTCGCCATAAGAGATGAGGATCTTTTTTGGCCCTCCGTTTCAAGATCGGCTGACCCCAGATTTTGCATCTTTTGTGGAATAATTTTGGGAAAAGAGGAAGCCAATTCTTATTTTTTCCAAAAGTGGAAATCAATTACCACTTTTTCCCAAAATTTTTCTCTTTTTTTCCCTTCCTCTTAAAAAGGTCAATAAAAATAGTCCTTAACAAAATCAGAGAAACTTCTTCTATTTCAAAGGATTACGTATGCGAAAAATCAGTGCTTCCTCGTTGGCACATAGATTGCTCTTTACACACGTACAAAGTTCAGCCATTCAAAGTCCTTTCCTTTCTAATGGGGTTATTCCAATTGGCATGAAAGACATCTACCAGATCTTTTTTTCAAACAATTCCAAGATGAGCAAACTCAAGACGATCATTGAGGAAATCGCCAAGACGGACATCACTATCCTGATCAAAGGCGAGAGTGGAACAGGAAAAGAACTGGTAGCTCAGACGATTCATTTAAATTCGAATCGCCGCGAGAAACCTTTGATCAAAGTAAATTGTGCAGCCATTCCAAAGGGTCTCCTTGAAAGTGAACTGTTTGGTTTTGAAAAGGGAGCCTTTACGGGCGCCAATCTCAGAAAACCGGGGAAGTTCGAGCTCGCCAACGGGGGAACCATATTGCTCAACGAGATCGGGGAAATTGACATTTCCCTTCAGGCAAAGCTGTTGCAGGTTTTGCAGGACGGCGCCTTTTCTCGTTTAGGAGGGGACGGAGATATTCTCGTCGATACTCGCGTGATCACGACCACAAAAGACCATTTAGAAAAGTCGATGATGGAAGGCCGTTTCCGCGAAGATCTCTTCTTCCGAATCAATGTTATGAGCATCACGGTTCCTCCCTTACGCGATCGCAAAGAACAGATCCCTCATTTTTCCGAGTACTTTCTGGACCTTTATAGGCTGAGGTACGGGAAGGAAGTTCCTTGTCTCTGCGCAAAAACGACAAGAACGTTAGCAGACTATCACTGGCCAGGAAATATCCGGGAGCTAGAAAATACGATCAAGCGGATCGTCCTATTTGGAGATGAAAAAATGGCCCTCCAGGAATTGAACGGTAAAAAGTCCGAAGGTGAAATAACTCCGGGTGAACCTAACCATTTTTCTTCCAATTTCTTAAAAGGGACAGAGGCGGTCTGCCTCAAAGAATTGGGGAAAAGAGCCGCTGAAACAGCAGAGAAAGATGTTATTCAAAATGTTCTGCAAGAAACCCACTGGAATCGAAAAGAAGCAGCCAAACTGCTTCGTGTGAGTTATAAGGCCCTGCTTTACAAGATTGAGAAATATCATTTGAACGAAAAAAAAGGGATTCGAAAGGTCGGGGAAAGGACGGATTGAGTCATTCATAACGTTGCTTGCTGGAAACGAGAGTTGGGGGAGGGAAAAGAATGACAAACGGAGCGGGGAGATTCCAAGGGGAGGCAGGAGCGGGATTTAGTCGAATGCTGAATAGAAACCTAATTCTTTATCTTCTTGACCTTGAGGTGAAACGTGGCCGGCGTTACCAGAATTTTCTTTCCATCCTCATTCTGGATCTGATTGCTTTACCCGATGGGGATGGGGCAGATGGTTTAGAGGCTTCTTATCAGATGCTGACCACCTTGTTAACAGATGAGGTGCGCGAGACTGATATATTCGGGGCAGTAGGGAGAAACCGGGTGATCGTCCTTCTTCCCTATGCGGACCTCTTGGCGGGTGATCAGGCGAAATCTCGGTTCGAGAGTGTTCTGAGATATTATGACTTCAGAAGCAAAGGCTTTGAGGTCAAGATTCATCAAGTCTCTTATCCAAGGGATGGGACGGATACCGTTGATCTGATGCAGAAGGTATTGGCCACAGCACCGTAACGCAGGACGCGTAAAGCGAGGGTTCATGGGTTCAAGGATTCTAGGGTTCTAGGATTTAAGAAAGATGTCCAAGAAACTTACCAAATTTCTTTTGAAAAGCACTTGACCCCTTGAACCCTGGGCCCCTAGAACCCTTGTAGTGCGAGGTTTGCGATGAAAAAAATAATTGCCGTTGGGATGATCGGAGCGCTGATTCTTTTGATGTCTATGGGAATGGCTTATTCCCAAGAGGTAAACAAGGAGGCTAAGCCAGAGTGGGCTCCTGTTACCGAAAGCTATGTGATCGGGCCGGAAGATGTTCTCCATATTCATGTGTGGAAAGAGGAGGCTTTGACAAGGACCGTTCCGGTGAGGATGGACGGAAAGATCTCATTGCCCCTCGTCGATGACATTCAGGCAGCTGGTCTCACGGCGCGCCAATTGAAAGAGGCATTGACCAAGAGATTGAAAGACTTCATAGACAACCCCAATGTCTCTGTGACGGTCATGGAGGCCAACAGTTACAAGGTCTATGTCTCTGGTGAAGTCAGGAGTCCGGGCGTCTATCGTCTCCGGAGTGAGACCTACCTTCTCCAGTTTATTCCGATGGTAGGCGGGTTCACGGAATGGGCCAATCAGAAGAAGATCTTAATCATCCGGAAAGAAAATGGGAAAGAGAAACGATTAATCGTCAATTATAAGAAGGTTGTGAGAGGGAATGACCCGAGTTTGAACATTCTTTTAAAGCCGGGCGACACCATCATCGTCCCATAACAACAAGGCATAGCGCAGAGAGCATAGCGCATAGAGTTAGGCAGAAGGCGGAAGGAGTTTGAGATAGAGGGTTCAAGGGGTCGAGGGTTCAAGGGGTCAAGAACAATGAACAGGAAATTCGAAAACTCAAACAACCCAAGGAACACAATAAACACTATGAACTCAAGTAACCGTATGAACAACAGCACCGCAGCACGGCAGCACGGCAGAACTTGGCTAAACGCTTTGCCCTATGCGCTATGCGCTTTGCTATTATGGATTCCTTCGATCGCCGATGCTCAATTAGAAGATCTATTCACCTATGTCAAACCCTATCTCTCCGTCCAGGAGGAATACAATAGCAATATCGACCTGACTCCTAGAAACGAAAGAGACGATTTCATTACAACAGTCTCTCCAGGATTGAGGATTTCCACATTACCCAGATCTCCCGCGGCAGGCGAGGAGAAGGCTCCTAGTGCTGAACAGAGGTTCGGAATGGACCTGGACTTCCGGGCAGGTTTCGTCTTTTATGATGATGAGGATGACAATAACTATACAAGCGCGAATGGATTACTTAATGCGTGGTATTTATTTGGTAATAAGTTGGCTTTCCGGATCAGGGATTATTTTATTCGATCCGATGAATTGAGGGAGGAGGAATATTCTGCCACTGCCATAGAGGGACAATATCTGCTTTCGACCCAGAGGAGAAGATCGGTCTACTATCGAAATGTCGGCGAGCCTTCCATCGAATACCAATTTGGGAAGGATGACCGCATCTCGATCTATTATCGTAA
>Ga0209427_10007678_pt1 | contig 12189 bp, 14 predicted proteins | sample DeeMarSWOR136_30_FD_187465 | JGI IMG/M metagenome (GOLD analysis project Ga0209427, IMG submission 187465) | Marine sediment microbial communities from White Oak River estuary, North Carolina - WOR-1-36_30 (SPAdes) (version 2) | ecosystem: Environmental > Aquatic > Marine > Intertidal zone >... | reverse complement strand
TAGAAGCCCAGCTAGCTCACCAGATAGTTGACCATGATTAAGCCCAACGCAAATGTGTGGAGCGACAGGTAATTTGGCATTTTTGAGCACTTGCAGGGTTGTGGCATAATCGGTTGTTGAACGGTGTTTTAGCCCATATACTGTGTGTAGTGTTGCTTCATCGCCTACAATGTCGACTGAAGCGCAGTCAATTCCTGTACGTGCTAGCTCTTCTGCCTCTGAGTTTGTGAGAAACCCAGTATGCACATTGAGAAACAGCCTTGTTTTTTGTTTGATTTCAGTGAGAACAGGAAGAAAGGGAGTAAGAGGAATGTTGCCATCTGAATCGCACCCACCACTAATGAGACAGCCCTCGCCGTTTCGCTGAGCTAGTTCTTGACAGAAGGTGAGAAGATCATTGGGGTGAGTGATTGCATGCATTTGTTGGAGAAAGTGTCCACCACAATGTTGGCAGTTAAGCTGACACTGATTTCCTGTTATTGAAATCGCAGGAAATTGCCAGTTAGGATTGAAGATGGTGATTTGATTGTCAAAGTGTTGTTTTGTTAGACTGTGGGCTTGCTCAAATAAATCGGAAAGTTCTGTAGAGTGAGTGCTAAACCAATGTTCTAAATTTTTTGATTTGGGGGTTGAAGACGTCAGGGTTTAAACCCCCGTTGAAGTGTCCACTTGGGGTTAGCATACCAGGATTTCGCGACTTTTCGGGCCGATTGTAATTCAGCGTCAGTTAATCCCTCTTCGTAGAATCGGGCAGGCAACGTGTTTGCGAAGCCTTCAATAAGTGCCTCTTCTATTTGTCCGAAGGTAGGTACTTTTCCAAGTTCAAGTTGGAGTGACGTCAATTGTTGGGCAGCCCTTTCGATTACCGTTGCATCGGCTTTGCCCTTGTTGACTTTGAGCACGGCAAACATCTTGGTTAAGTCAAGTTGGCGAAGAATGGTTCCATGTTGCAGAAGGGTGTTCCCCCGCCGTGATTGTGCATTTCCTGAAATTTTCCGTTTTTTCACAAAGAGATTCGGGCAAAAGCTTTCAGACCCCGAAGAAAATTTGGCATGGACTCCTAGACGACTGAGCCCCTTGAGTAGACCATTACAGAGGTATTGGTAGGTTTCTATAACATCCGTGGGTAGTTTTGTGTTGTCTGTTCGACATATAATACTGTAAGTTAGCTCTCCTTCAAAATCATGAAATACCGCGCCACCGCTTGACATTCTGCGTACGATATCGATATTGAGTGTACGACAAGCATCCACGTCTACCTCATCATCAAGATGTTGAAATCGCCCAATTGAGACCGCCGAAGGATTCCACCGATAGAAGCGAATCGTATTAGCGGCTGTTTCTTTGTGTAGCGCGTCGAGTAATACATGATCAATAGCCATATTCTCATAGGCGTTGAAAATGCCAGTTCGTACGAGCCGCCATGGTTGAGTCATTGTTCAGAATAAGCCTCCTAATTGGTTGCGTATTTCTTTGATTTCCGTTTCATTTGGAGGGCGCGGATAATTATAAAGTGGTCCCCCAGGATTTTCGGTAAAGAAAGGACGATTACATGATGGGCACCCAGAGGTTTGAAAAGCTGTTCCACATTCAATAACCTCTCTGAGTGCCTCTATTGGAAGATCAATGTGCACAAGCTGTTTCTGTGGTGAATTGAATTTCATTTGGCTAAGGTGTGCTAGTTGGTTTTGGATTAGGAAATGAGTTAGTTGGATACGTCGATACCTCTTAATTGAGGGGCGGTGTTGTTCTGCTAAAGCTGTACCAGAAATTGGTGTAAAGGGAAAAAGACCAATGGTGATTCCTTGATCGGTTAATTCTTGGAAGAGCGTAATAGCCTGTTCATCAGTTTCTCCCAATCCAATTATGATATGAGTCGTTGTTCGACCAGCACCGAAGATTGAAAGGGCGGATTGTAGCGCGGTTTTATGATGTTCCCATCTGAATGGTCCTTTCACGCCGTTTCCTTTGATCGATTCAAATAGTTTCGGAGTAGCGGCATCAAGCGAAATTGCGACACGATCAACACCTAAGTTGAAGAGGTGTTGAATTTGATCTAGCTCAAAGGGTGGTAGAGCTATTGAAATGGGAATGGAGGGTAGGTGCTGCGTGAATTCTTTAACAAGTTGCTTGAGGTCTTCCATGAGGTTGGGGTAATATAGGGTTTGGATGCAGAGGCGCTGAAATTGTCCCGTTTGTTTTGTCATTTCAAGGGCGCGGATGATTTGGGAGCGAGAAAATTTAGGCCAAGTGATCCTTGACAGTTGATTGGATTTTGCATTACTGCTTCGGGCTTGTGCGCAAAAAGCGCAATTAGCCCTACATCGATTTTCAGTTGAGGTCATGGTGTACGCCGTTGTTGGTAAGGCATCGAGCCTACAGTGGAGTAAGTCAAGTGTAGCCGCTGTTCCAACTGATACACGAATGAACTCCGACAAGTGATTTACCTCATAGGAGAAGTGGTTAGTACGGGTGTGACTGTTATGTAGCCAGTATCCATAGGGAAAATTAGCCTTTCGGGTTTATGATATTTGGGCAAAAGCAATTTTTCTTCATTTTATTTTTGGTGGAGATTTCGTATAGGCAGAATCTCAGTTCATAGTAAAAACTAAAATCCCAAGTCAGTACTGAGATGACCGGTGTTGATATGCCAATAACTGGTCCTGAAGAAGAAGCAAAAACTGTGATTGAAGTAGCAAAACTCATGCTCATTGCAGCGCGAACAGCGCCAAAAGGCAGGGGTATTGATGATATTGAAACCATGATTCTTACGGGAAAAGAAAAGGATGCTGTTGCTAAACAAATGTACAAAATCTCCAAAGCCCCTGATGATCACTGGACACGTGATGCAAAGAATGTAGAGAAATGTACGGCGTTAGTTTTAATCGGCTTGAAAGGTCCTAAACCATTAGGTACAAATTGTGGGGCTTGTGGGTATGAAACCTGTGCAAAAATGCTCAAGGAGGGGCGGAAGCAGGGACTCTTTTTCGCTGGCCCCACTTGCATCATTAAAGCCCTGGATATGGGAATTGCTTTAGGAAGTGCTGTTAAGACAGCTCAAATTCACAATGTTGATAATCGGATTTTCTTCCGGGCAGGAGTAGGGGCATATCAGATGAAACTTATGCCAGATAGCACCATCATCATTGGTATTCCTTTAGCGGCAACGGGAAAGAGTCCATTCTTCGACCGATAGCCCGCTATAACAATTCTAAAAGGAAATGGTAGCCCGGCGCGGATTCGAACCGCGGTCCCAAGGTTTCTCCACCGCAATTTATTGGCGAATCCAGAGCCTCGGATGATTGACCATAGTGCCTCCTCTGTTGAAGGAGTCTACACTACCGGGCTGCAGCGTTGAAAGTCTCAGGTCTCTTTTTTAGTCTTTTTGGTTTTTGCCTTTGGCTTTGATTTTGCCTTTGGCTTCGCTTCTGTTGATGCTATTGGGGGTTTTGCCTCTTCAATTCGGCTAATTAAAAGACCGGAGTCAAGGTAAATTAAAAATTTATGGTCATCGTGAATGACTTCAAAGGGAACAGGGTACTGAGTCGCATCTTTTACTGCGTCCATTGTGACGAAGAAGACAGCACGTTCCCCACACACAGGGCATTTGAGGGCTTTCCAGAATTTTCGTGTTTTAGCGGACATGTGGTTATCTCCGATTATTTGATTTTATTAATGGCGTTTGCAATGACTGGCGCGACTGATACTTGGCTAATCACTGAACTCACAGTATCTGTACCAACCACATCTAGCGCGCCGGCTTGATAGATTCGGACCAAGGCATTTAGCACAAGGAGGGGATGTGTACATGCGACGTAGATATCTTTGACTCCATTTTTCTTCAAAACATCAATTGCTTTGATGATGGTATTCCCAGTGCTGATGATGTCATCAACAATTAACACATCGCGTCCCTTCAGATCGAGGTGGCGGGGTTTGATTTCAACGGTTTCAGCGTCGAACCGTTTCTTTTCGAGGGCGTCATAATCTACAGAGAGTGCGTCAGCGGCAATTTTTGCCCATGCCCCTGCTTCCGAGTCAGGGCCAATAACCGCGGGATTGGTCAATTCATACTTTGAGTTCACATGTTCTGCAAGCTCAGCCATTGCAGTTAGATCTTCGAGAGGTACTTTAGTTAATTCATCCTGTTCAACGACACGATGACGGTGTGAATCAATTGTGAAAATATGGTCGGCTCCAGCCGCTTCAATGAGACGGCTCACTGTCTTGAGACTGATAGCCTCTCCAGGTTTGAACCGTTCATCCTGCCGGGCATAAGCGAAATAGGGCAAGACTGTAATGACCCGTTTTGCTTTCAAGTCTTTAAGCGCATCAAGTATGAGAAAAAGTTCAACCAGATAATGATTGGGTTGATGCCCCAACGATTGAACGACGACTACTTCTTCTTTCGCAACTTCACCAAGAATTCTAACGTAGGTTTCACCATCGGGAAACCGTTTGACTTCGGTGTCAAAGAACTTGGTATTAAGTTGCTGCGCAACTTTCCAGGCAAGGGTTTTTGATGGACTTCCACTGGTTACAAGAACCATTGATGACGAACCTCAAGTAGCGATATCCCTAACTCTGAACAGGCACAAATAAGCTTAGTGGAAACCACGCGTTTGGGATAACGACCTTAGTTTACTTCGCAAACATTTCCTCTAGCCAAAGAAGAAGAGCGCGTAAGGAATCATTGGGAAGTCGCTGCGAATAAATTTGAATTGCACCTGTTGAATCCATTCGACAAACCAAGGGACGCCCGACTCCATCGATAATAGGAGTAACAAAACTGATTGCATGAATATGCCCAGCACCCTTTTGCACTTCTTTGTATAGATCCATTTTGTTCAAATCTCGAGCGCGGATATTTAACTCATCAAAATAGTTTCCATTGAGTTCAATTTCTCGAAAAACCGCACGCACAAGTTCGCCAGGACCTCCTCGCGACATGCTTGTCAGGAAACTGATTACTTTGCGCATTTGAGTACGATCTACATCATAACTTGATAATCGGCCTGGATACCCAAGTACAGCAGCAGATAATATCCAGGTTGTAGCTTTTACTGCACGCCGTGGAATGTCCATAATGAAACAGAATCCCGTTTCAGGTCGCCAAAGGATATCAGCACTCGCTGAATATGTTAACGTCCTATATCGGCGCTCTCGCGCAATATATTCAGGAACCTTTACTGTACGGTCATATGTCAAGGTTAACTCGATAAATTCCGAGGAAGCTTTTTGACATTGTAAAACGGCATTTGGAATTAGTTGTCCTATGCGACGATTGCTTAAACGTCCTCGAGGTGCTCCGGTAGGCCCGGATTCTTCCTCACCTTCCAAGACTGGACCAACTAGATCTTCGAGCGTAAATCTTAGTTGTGTAAGTTTACGAGTAACCGGTACAATGGCTCGAGTTTCGGTAATATGTAACGCCTGCACCGAAATACCTCCTTCCCCATCAATTATGGTTGATGTTCTATATATCTTGAAAAAATTACAATTGAGTCGCTTTATTTCCAAACCAATAGAATGATGGAAGAATTCAAAAGACTGGATATGAATTGCCCAAGTACTGGTGGGTAATCCTTTGACACCAAAAAACAAAGAGAAAAAACGTATCGTGATTACACCTGATGAGGGAGAACACCACCACGATCATTCAGGGGGTCATCACGGGCATACACATTCTCCAAGTTCTGGAACCGTCGAGATAAAACTAGAAGAAAACTTCATGGAACGAAACAAAGCCTTAGCAAGAGAGAATTTAGAGTTTTTCGAAAAACACGGTATCAAGACCATCAATATCTTAGGTAGTGTTGGATCGGGCAAGACCTCCCTTATAGAAGCAATTTCTCAAAAAATAGCCTCTCGGCGAAAAGAAATACTGGTAATTGCCGGTGATGTTACCACAACAATCGACGCTGACAGGATTGCAAAACACGGAGTTCAAACCATTCAAGTCAATACCGGTGTAGAATGTCATCTCGATGCAAAATTAATTCAAAAAGCCTTGCAGTCTGTTGACATTGATTCCGTCAAGATTATCATTATCGAAAATGTGGGGAATCTCATATGCCCTGCTGACTTTCCTCTGGGCAGTCATCTTCGACTTGTCGTGGTTAGTGTTACTGAGGGACCGTGGATGATTCAAAAACATCCAGTGATGTTTCACGAAGCTGATATTCTTGTCATCAACAAAATTGACTTAGCTGAAGTCATGGAAGTCGATGTCGACCAACTTGAGCGGGATGCGAGGGAAATCAATTCCAATCTTGTTGTATTCCAAACAAGCATCCGGAAAGATATTGGTGTTGATGAAATCATCAAACACTTGGGGTTCTAAAAAGACACAAAACTTCTAACCGAATCCAAGCAGCTCTTCAAGACGTGCAGCTGTACGTTTTAATTCAAGTAAAAGTGGACCTAATCGTGCATTTTCTTCAGTGATAAAAAGCACAACCGCTAAGGGTCCACTATATCGGAGCAATATGTACCCTTTATCGCATTTGACATAGATGCTATCTAGTTCGCCTTTCTTGAGATTATCCATTGCAGTCGAACCGATAGAAAGCATCGAGGAAGCCAAAGCTGCAAGCTCTGCTTCACCCATTTTTGTATCAACGGCACTTGCCATCGGGAGTCCGTCCGTTGAGACTACTGCCACACCCTGGACGCCATCTACACTTTGTTCAGCTTCCCGGAGAATTTGCATGATGGCTTCCATGGGATCTTCGGGCAGTTCGGGTTCAGTCATATGCAACACGGAATATAGTGCGATATCGAAATAAAACTTAATTCACACCGCTAAAAACCTGCGCCTACCCTCAGGTTTAATCAATCCATTCTGAATTCTTCATAGTTCTTAATAGACGTTCAGTTATGGGAAGTGCAATGGTTATTCCAATAATTACCTGCATGACGTTAAAGGGTAATTCCGCAATGGCGGCATATTGGAAGATGAAAAACTCATAGAGGAAGTAACCTGTTATCATTAGTCCCCCACCGAATAAAATCACCATTACATTCCATGCTGCCTGTGGTTCAAACCTTAAGGTTATGAAAACAGTCATAGATCCAAGAAAAATTCCTAGGAGGAACCAGACCCATGAGGGGAGAAAGAGGGGAATCTCCCACCAAGGCACTTCAGGGCCTCCTATTAATTGCAATTCACCACTAAACCGAAAGACTCCAATGAGGATGACACAAAACGCTAGCCCAAAACCTAGCCCGATTCCAAGATATCTCAATTGTTTTGGCGCCAATCGATCTCGAAAGGCGAAGCTAAAGTAACCAACCACAAACCCTTCCAGACCCTTAATCAACAGAGTAGCGAAAGCATATTGCACAAAGCCTGTCGCAATGTCAGCAACCATTGAACCGACACCACCGGCTACGGCTCCGACTATCGGTCCAAATAAGATGGCGGAGATAAAGACCCCGACCTCACCCAAGTTAAAATAGCCCGTTGTCGCGGGAACATAAACTTGGAATGCCATGGTCAATACAGCAACAAGGGCAGCCATCAATGCCGTTATCGAGATTAGCAGAGATTTCGGCATTTGAGGAAACAAAATCGAAGACGGTTGATTCTTCATCACTTTCACTTCTACTTGTTACAACCTTATTACTATTTATCAAAATTGCGAGAAGACACGTCCAATTGCTAGAGATGAATCGCGGACTTCAAATACACCGTTGCTGAAACTAGATGTATGCTCAAAACCTTCCGGTATCGTCTCTATCCCAATCAAACGCAACGAGAGCGAATCCGGAAAACCATCGATGGTTGTCGGTTCGTCTATAACTGGGCGCTGGAAACCAAGAAAACCGCTTATGAGACGGATGAAACGAACCTCAGTTGGTTCGATTTGAACACTCGCCTACCCGAACTGAAAAAGAAGAACCCTTTTTTAAAAGACGCGTACTCCCAATCCCTGCAACATGCGGTCAAACGTGTCATGCTTGCCTTCGAACATTTCTTTTGCCGCATCACAGAGGGTAAGGAACAGCAGGGCTATCCGAAATTTCAAAGGCGGAAGGCACGGCGTCAATCCTTTGAAGTGCCCCAATTTTTCACCATCGACTTTGCAACTCGACGTGTAAGGCTTCCCAAGATAGGGGCAGTTAAGACAGTCTTCCATCGACAATTTTCATCAAAACACTGTAATGGCTGTGGGAATCTCAATGAAGAGCTCACTTTATCAGACCGGACGTGGACCTGCCCTGCCTGTGGCTTATTACTGGACCGGGATGTCAACGCCGCTAAAAATATTAAGATGATGGGATTGAGATCCATCATGACACCGAGGGAACCTCGGGAAGAGCCTGTAAAGCTGTCAGCACTGGCTGAAGCGTCGAAGCAGGAAGCTCCGTCCTTAAAGACGGAGTAGTTCACCTATAGATTGGTCCACCATGCGAAATCTTTGATACTAGTACTTCTGATTTAAAGTCATCAGCTACTGAGCTTACCACTGAATCAACACTCATCACATCAACGAGTGCATGGAAAGCGTCACCAATCATATTTTGAGTGGCGCCCAAAGCACCGGCATCCATAGCTTTCTTTATTACTTCGGCTAGACGATCAGAGAGAAATCCAGCCTTTGTAGCAAATCCTCGGCATAATTTCATGAAGCGCACAGGATCTGGATCTATCAAGATTTGCCGTAAAACCTCTCGACCTTCGCAATTGACCACTTGTAGCGCTTCCTTGGAGAAAATAATATCTTTTTTCGATATCGGAGCAAAGCTTGCCGTGACTATTCGATGAGTGGGATTCATGGGGAGCCAATCAACTCGATCATAACCGGGTGCACCAGGTTCCAAAATTAGGATTGCGCCGCCACGAATGACCCCACTTACACTCCCTAATCCTGTGGCACAGCGAATTTCAGCGGTATGTGCGATTTGCCCAATCTGGTTCAGACTCATCTTCAAATCAAATGCTTTAGCTAAGGCCATAGCAGTACTAACAGCCCCAGCGGCACTTGCGCCATAGCCTGCACCAATCGGAACCTCAACTTTGTGGCTTACCGAAATTCGGCAAGGTGTTTTGATTTTGGGGAGAAGAAGTTTGAAAACTTCACGAGTAACATTTGCTTCGGGAGCGTTTTTGCCGTTAATGGTAACATCTATTTCGGTTTTCTTTGTAGAAGTGAGTTTTACCTCCGTAGTGACTCCTTTGTCGATAACAAAACCGCCACCTCTCGCACCAATGCGACAAGCGGCTTCTATGGATTGAGGAATTGGACTGGTAGTCACTGCTTGAAAGAAACTAGAAATTCCAGCTGGGCAAAATGCTGAAGCACTCATCATAGTGTTTTGAACACCTTGGCCATTCTCTATAAACTAAATGGCATGTTACAACTATTTTGCAGTGCAATATATGAATGGAATTTAAATTCTTTAAATATCGTATGCAAAATATTTATTTTCTTATCAAACATCAGGCGACTTGCTCCACCTGTTCAAAACGCGATTCCAGGCAGGCTAGATAATGAAGGCATGTGGATTTTCCCCAGGTCACATCACCGGTTTCTTTCAGATATGCGATGAGTCTGAAGACCCTCTTAAGAAGGGATCACGGGGAGCGGGCGTCTCAGTTGACAAGGGAGTGACTACAACTGTTGAAGTTGAACCTGCAAAAGACACACGCATCCACATTGAAATGAATGGCAGCACTTCTCACCCAGCCCCTGTTTCTGAGGCTGTGAGTACTCGGATGCTTGAATTTGCATCAAGTAAAACCTTTGACATTCAGGTCAAACACGAGGTTGCATTACCAGTTGGTTGTGGTTTTGGAACGAGCGGTGCAGGTGCGCTCAGCCTATCGCTTGCACTGAACGAAGCTTTAGGTCTAGGTTTAAAATCCATTAAAGTTGCTCAAATTGCACATGTCGTAGAAGTTGAGTTACACACGGGTTTGGGAACGGTAATTGCTGAAACATATGGAGGTATCGAGATTCGAACCCATGAAGGGGCACCTGGTATTGGGCATATTGAGATTCTACCTTCGAGTAATGACTATATGGTGGTGTGTCTTCCTTTTGGTGCTCTCTCTACACCCCAGTATTTACAGAATGATGAAGCAAGGCAACGTATTAATGAACGGGGAGGAATGTTGACCGACGCTTTACAGGGTCACCCTACCGTGGGGAATTTCTTAGATTATTCCCGGCATTTTGCAGAATATATTGGAATTATCACGGAGCGTGTTCAAGCAGTATTACAAGCAACAGATTTGACGGGTATTACATGTAGTACCGCGATTTTTGGTGAAAACGTGTTTACACTTGTTCAGCCAGATCAGGTGAAAGAGATCGTCGCGATTTTTGAGGAACACAAAATACCTGAACATGATGTTTTGGTAATGAATGTGGATTGTGAAGGAGCGCGTATCCTAAATGAATGAACATAAAATTTCGGAGAAACATCCCCGAGCTACATCTCTTCGCATTCGAACGAAATTGGTCCGAGGGTTTGAGTCTGGAGTAACATCAAGTTTTGGATTGTTTGCTCACGGACGTGGTGAAGCCTTTGATTATCTGATAGGTGAAACAACAACTGAGAATGCCCGGGTGGCGATACGTGCTGCTGCTGCAAGTTTATTGTTGGCAAAGAATCCAGTGGTTTCAGTTAACGGCAATTTGGCAGCATTAGTGCCAAAAGAATTAGTGAAATTAGCACGAGTGTCAGGAGCGAAATTAGAAATTAACCTGTATCATCGGTCACGAGAGCGGGAGGAAGCTATTGCTCGAGTGCTGAGAGAGGCAGGGGCAAAGGAGATTTACGGAATTGATACGGCGTTTCAAGAAACTATTCCCGAAATATACAGTGATCGGCGAGTTGTGGATCATCGAGGATTATTCGTCGCTGATTTCGCATTTGTGCCACTTGAAGATGGTGATCGTACAGAAGGACTTGTGAAATTAGGAAAGGATGTTGTTACCGTTGACTTAAATCCCCTTTCGCGAACCGCTCAAATGGCAAAAATCACTATTGTGGACAACATTGTACGCACAATGCCATTACTAATCTCAGTTACCAAGGAGCTCAAAAAAGAACCTGAAACTACTTTAACGGAAATAGTGACAGCTTTTGACAATCAGGAAAATCTGTCCAAAGCGATACAACTGATTAATGAGCGGCTAGAAAACCTTGCAAAGCGGGAGAAGCTTGAATACATGCGAGGTAAAACGTAATGACGTTTAACCAAATTTTCATCTTGGGTGCAGGGGCTATCGGTTCAGTTTACGGAGCTTTTCTATCACAAAATACTCCAGTGATATTGGTAGGACGCCCCGCTCATATGGATGCAATAAAAGAAAAGGGACTTGTACTAATCAGCGATGGCGCGGAGACCTATGTGAAAAACATCACACCCATAACCTTGATTGACAAAATTCCTTCCAAAACGCTCCTTCTTGTCACGGTGAAAGCTGTTGATTTAGAGGAAGCATTGACCTCAATCGCCCCTCTTATCCAAGAAGATACCGTGTTACTTCTTTTACAAAATGGCCTCGGCATTGAAGAGATTACGCGTAAAGTGACAAATGGAAAGGGGACTGTAATCCGCGGAATTGTAGAAACGGGTGCAGAGATGGTTGAGCCTGGACGAGTCAAAGTGTGCTTGAATTCCACCATTTTCGATTCAGATAAAGACTCGAAGCAGGTTGCCAAGCTTTTTCAAACTAGTGGACTTGATGCTGTAATTTCTGATTCTTTTCAAACCGCCGTGTGGAGAAAAGTCACCATAAATTGCTATACTAATCCTTTGAGTGCCATTTTACACGTTCCAACTGCAACTCTTGTTTCTCCCCATTTATCAGAAATTCAACTCTGTGTTGTAGAGGAATGTATTGCCGTTGGAGCTGCTGAGGGCGTGAAAATTGATTTGAATCTGATTCAATTGATGAATCAGAATCTCCCGCGGTATACAAATCAAACCTCTATGTTGCAGGACATAGAGCGAGGTAGAAAAACTGAGATTGACTTCCTTAACGGAAAGATTGTCGAGCTGGGGAAAAAACACAATATCCAAACTCCAGTAAATGAGTGTATTGCACAATTGGTGCGTTTCAAGGAGAGTGCTTAGACGTGAATGTGAATGAAATTCGAGAGTTAAAAGGGAAACGAAAAATTACGATGTTGACAGCCTACGATTATCAAATAGAAAGAATCTTGGAAGAT
>Ga0209427_10007677_pt1 | contig 12190 bp, 11 predicted proteins | sample DeeMarSWOR136_30_FD_187465 | JGI IMG/M metagenome (GOLD analysis project Ga0209427, IMG submission 187465) | Marine sediment microbial communities from White Oak River estuary, North Carolina - WOR-1-36_30 (SPAdes) (version 2) | ecosystem: Environmental > Aquatic > Marine > Intertidal zone >... | reverse complement strand
AATTTGCTCAGAAAATTTCAAAGATTTATCATGTTTTTTTATATTTTTGCCCGCTTGTTCGATTGAGAATGATCTTGGGCAAACAGAATAACATAAACCGCATTTAATACAAATTTCGTTGTTTATTTCTATAATATCTGCTGTCACTTTGATTGCATTTACAGGACAAATTGATGAGCACCATCCACATTGACAACAAACTTCAGAATCAAACACAATAGAAATTGGTTCAAAAAAATGCTCAATGAAATCATTGGAGAGATCTCTAACTTGATATCGATAAAAAAATTCTTTTTCTTCAACTTCTTTTTCTTCTCCCTTTATTTTCTTAGTGATAATTTTAGTTTTTATTTCGATAAGTTGCTTGATATAGCCCTGCTCTTTTAGGTATATTATATCACGAATTACATTTTCTATTGGAAAATCTTTAACAATTTTTACAATTTCCTCCAAAAATAATGGTTCTTTACCTTTTAATTGTTCTAAAACTAATTTACGCTCTGTTTCTGCATCGATCATCGCATCTAATAATTCATAAAATTCTTCTTCAGAATATTTTCCAGTATTTAAAATTTCATCTTTAGCTTCGAAAAAAGCCCGAATTTGAAAATTCTCAATTGCTTTATATGTAGCGTCTATTAAACTTTTTGGAGATATATTATCGAAATTTACTTTATTTGAAACTTGAACCATATTTCCATCCTTTTATAATACAAATTTTAAAAAAATTATATTTTTGATTGAATACTTTTAAAAACCCCTTACCTTGCGAGGTTTGTCTTCCTATAACTAGAATTTATTTATAAGAATCATTCTGCAGGGGTAGTTATAGTTTGTTTTGTTTCAACGTTAGATTTTTCATTTATTTGGTTAAGTGGATTTGTTCCAGATTTTTTTACTTTTTCTAACGCATCTTCTACACTTTTTACAAATTTTTCTGATTCTGCTCCACTTAACCAATACATATTTACTCTGTGATTTCCGAAACCTCTAGATGCTAAGATTCTGTTTGCAAATTCTACATGTCTTTCAGCTGTGAAGTTACCATTTTTAAATTGACATTCATTAGGTCGTCAACCAACAATCATTATACCATCAGCTCCCGAGCGAATACTATAGAGGATATGCTTAACATCAACTCTACCAGTACATTTTACTTTGATTATTTTTACTGCAGATGTATATTTCAATCGAGAAACTCCCGCTAAATCAGCAGCGCTATAACCTCATTTTAAACAAGCAAATACGATCATTTTATAAGTATTTTTCATGTGTTTTTAATCACCTCCTAAAAGACCATCAATTTCAGCGAACAATTGATGATCTCGATAATACCTGATATCAATAGCATGAGTAGGACAACAAGTAGCGCAAATTCCACATCCATCACAATTTATTTCATCAATAAATGCTCCAATCTTCTCTTGAACCTTGATAGCATTTTTGGGGCATTCCTTTTCACAACGTCTACATGAAATACAAAATTCACTGTCAACCTCCGCAGTAATAAGTTCTATATCGATTTGTCCTGGCGCTGTTAACTCAGCTACTTTACTAGCAGCTGCTCTAGCTTGAGATACAGAATATGAAATATTTTTCGGGCCTTGAGCAAATCCAGCAATAAAAATTCCTTTTGACTTGGTTTCTTGTGGTAATAAACCGAAATGTGATTCTGTGAGGAACCCATATATATTAGTATCAAGATTTAAAACATCCACAATTTGTTGAGTACCTTTAGAAGGAAGTGCTGCTGTAGATAAAACTACTAAATCAGCATTAATTTTTACAATTTTATCTGTTAATGATGAATAGACCCGAACATTTAGATTTTTAGTTTCAGGATCTTCAGAGATTTCACCTACTTTTCCCCGAATCATATTAATACCAGCTTCTTTAGCGCGTTCATAATACTCTTCAAATCCTTTTTCAGGAGTTCTTATATCAATATAACAAATTGTAATATTCGCATCGGGGAATTCTTCGAGTAATAACCTTCCATTTTTTAAAGCAAGCATACAACACACACCACTACAATAGGTTCGTTCAGTTTCTCGACTTCCTACACATTGTACAAATACTATTTCCTTAGGTTTCTTATTGTCCGAAATTCGATGTACATTGCCTTCAAGGGGACCATTTGGTGCGAGTATTCTTTCTAGCTGAACTTGAGTTATAACATTCTCAAATTCTCCGTATCCATATTCACCAAAAGGTTCATATATATCCCAACCAGTTGCTATAATGATTGTACCAATGGCAATTTCAACATCCATAGGCACTTGGCTAAAATCAATGGCATCTAATTCACAAGCATCTACACATGAAAAACATTCAATACAGGCTTCTCTATCAATATCATATATAAATGGAACTGCTTGACCAAAAGAAATATCAATTGCTTTTCTTGCACCCAAATATTCATCAAAATAATTTGATACATATACTGGACAAACTTCAGTACATGCTCCACATCCATTACAATCGTCCGTCGTATATCGGGGCTTCCTTTCAACTGTGGCTTTATAATTCCCGACATAACCTTCTATTTTTTTAACTTCACTATAAGTTAATAATTCAATATTCTCATTTCTATTAACTTCCAACATTTTAGGCCCACAAATTCATATAGCACAGTCATCTGTTGGAAAAGTTCTATCCAACTGAGACATTCTCCCTCCAATCGTAGTTTTTTGATCAACTAAAAATACCTTAATACCTTGATTCGCAAGATCGAGAGCTGCATTCATACCTCCAATCCCACCGCCAATCACTAGAGTGGCTTTAGTGACTGGTACGGTCTTGATTGGGACTGGTTCTAATTTTTTCGCTCTTTCAATTCCACTTTTCACTAGGATTTTTGCTTTTTCTGTAGCCTCTTCTTTGCTATCTGTGCACCAAGAGCAATGCTCTCTTACATTTTGGCTATAAGAATCATAAAATATTAAGACTCTTATATTTACCATTTGAAAGTAATAAGGATTTAAGTCTGTTTTAGCAATTGTGCCTCTATAAATAATTTCATGCGTACGTGGAGTTCAAGCAGATGCTACAATTCTATTTAAACTCTTTTCCTTAATATCTTCTATAATTTCATTTTGAGCATTATCAGTTCATAGAAAAGCATTTTTCTTAGATATAATAACATCATCCTTAAAATTTTTTTTTACGTATTCTACAAGCTCATCGCAATCTACTTTATTTCTAATATTTACACCTCATTGACAAGCATAGTATCCAATCCGATGATTTTCAGTATTGCTCATCTATTTTTCCACATCCACCTCTAGATTTTACATAATTGTATATTAATTAATTTCTTAGATTTTTATTGGATGGTTTTTAATTTCCAATATTGATCTATTTATTAAGATCAATTTTAAATATTTTTTTTTAAAATTTATTCATTTTCAATATTTTTAATACTTTCTGTTAATCGATATAATCAATTATTTGTAAAGGGGTCACGAAACCAAAGAATTTTTAGCTAGATTGAAGATTCTTGACTATTTGATTTTGGAAAAAGTCAAAATGGAAGGAATTTGTGATCGATCTTAAACATTTTGCTTTTGAAAATTATATTTTATGTTAAAAAAGCAGATTCTTTTTTTTGTTAAAAAAGTAGAATAAGATAAAAAAAAAAAGGAATTCTATAGTGTAGGTTGAATTAAACTGAAGGAGGTTCCATTCCCATCGCTTCAAATCCCTCTCGCCAAGTGCCCCAAACTTCAACATTTGATTCAAAACCCTCGATTTCTGAATAATATAACATTTCTTTATAAATAATTTTCAATGATTCCTCAAGTTTTCCTTCTTTTACATTTGATATACTTAGAAATCTTATACCATCTTCAGAAATTTTCCAAGCGGATCGCACAAGAGCTTCTTGTAAAGATTCATCATCGGGAAACAAATTCTTTTGTAAAGCTTCAACAGATTTTTGAACGAATTTTCCTGCTACATGACTTGGACACTTGGCAAATATAACTATGTGTGGCATAATTTTACCCTCTTATCTTTAGAAATTTTATCTAATAAAATTAGATTGTATTATACATTATTCATAATCTTTAAAAGTTTTTACATTTTTATCAAAAAAAGTAAAATAGACCCTAATACGATTTTACAGATTGAAGATATGAATTATGAAGTTAAAAAAGTTTAAAGAAATTTTAATTCTTAAATTTAGGAAGATGGCTATTTATATGTCCCTTATAATAATGAGATTTATTTAGTAAGTATCTTTGCACAATTGGTTTAAATATCATCATAATGAAGCGTGAAATAGCTACTTTTTTTCTTACAGCAATGAAATAATCGTTAAGAGTGTATCTTTGATAATTTAGAAGGGCTTGACTCTTAGTAGTAGTCATGAAGCCACAATGAAAACCCCTATTTGATCTAAACGCTTTTTCAGGTAATTTATCAAAACCAATTCCAAAAATATCTAACATTTCATTAAGATATTCACGATATGAGATACGACATCTTTCTCCACCTGCTATATGCAAAATCTCGCCCCAGATTTTTTCATTTTCCACAGCATTAGCCAGAGCCAAACCAACGTCCTTTGTATCGCAGATTTCGATACATGTATCGAGGGGCATTTCAAACATGAGTGGATCCATTTGCAATTTATTTAAAGATACAATATAAGTCAAGCGAAAGATTGCCCACTCTAAGTGAGATTTTTTAATTAAATCTTCACATTTTAATTTCTGCTTTGCATATTCATCATCTGAATTTGGATTTGGTAAATCTTCAGATCTTATCAAGGGATTTTCAAGTCGATCCCCATAGACGGCAATAGAAGATGTAAAAATAAGTTTTGGCTTTTTAGGTTGGTGTTCCATTGCTTCTATAAGATTGGCTGTTCCTCCAACATTTACAGATTCTGCAAATTTGGGTTTTTTATCGGCAAGAGGAGGAATAATCGCAGCAACATGTATAACTACATCTCTTTCGGATACGGCTCTTTCTATGTCGTTATAATTTCTTAAATCTCCCCAAACAACTTCAATCTCTTTTTTATATTTATTAGCAATTCTTCTATTATTTTTTGTTCTAATATCAAAGACTCTTATATCATGATTTCTCTTGAGTAATTCTTTTAGAGTACTTAATCCCACATTACCAAATGCTCCAGTTAATAAAATTTTCAACTTAATTTAGACCTATTTTTTTAAATTAATATGATTCTAAAATACATTTTAGATATGTATATAACTGATATATTCTTAATTTATATATCTAGAATAAATATATATAAAGTTTAGCAAATTTAAGACATTATAAATAAATATTATAAGTCTTCTTCTAGTTAATATTGATAAAATTATAAAAAATTAAAATTCGTTTTTTTTATAAAGTTCTTAAAACTTTAGACTTCAAATTAGATGGTCTCATGTATTATTAGATTTTAAATTTTCGATTCTTTGGTCAATCTCCTTAAGAACATTTTTTAGTTTACTAATTATTTTTGATAAAACAAGTCTTCTTTTTGAAAGAATCTTAAGTTTTTCATCATTTGTCTTGTCAACTAAACTTGCATCATTCACCAAATCAGGACTAAATAATTCTTCGAAATCTTCTGGAAGGGTCAAATTTGTAAGACCTATTGTGGACATAATCATAGAGAGAAGAGAGTTTCGCATGTTTTGCTGCTTTTCAAGGAGTTTCTTCAAAGTTCTTCTGCCCTTTTCCGTAATTTCATAAACTTTTTTCTCTCTTTTGCCTTCCATCTCGCTTCTATACTTGATGAGACCTTTCTCTGTTAATGATGAAAGATGTGGATATAAAGAGGAAGCTGAAGGATTCCAAACACCATATGTATCCTCAGTTATGGTTTGCATTAAACTATATCCATGAGAAGGTCCTTTTTCTAAGGACAATAAGATTAATGTGCTAATATGCCCTTTTTTCATAGATTGTTCAATAGCGTCAGCAATAACATCAATTTTTTCACTGTTTTTCTTGCTCATATTAAAAATACCTAACTAACTCAAATAAAAAGTATCAATTATAGATATATCAAATTTTGTAATAAATTTTTAGAGTTTCTTTTACAATAAAGATAAAAGCAACTAAAATAAATTAAGATCTCCTCATAAAAAAAAAATTAAATTAATAAATGTTAAGATTCATGGTTTTATTCTGTCCTTATAGGTATTAAATCCGGTTTCATTAAAACGATAAGTGAGAGAGGAATTATCCAGATTAATATTGAAAAGAGTAACATCCATTCCAGTAATTTACCACCATATATTAAATTCAAAATAGCAACAGTTAAAGGCCCAAATATTCCATAAAGTCCCAATATTTTCGGTATTTTAGTATCATATAATACAATTAACCATCCCATAAAGAAAGCTGCAAAAGTAAAACCACCAAACGCTAGATATGACATTAACCCATGTGCTCCTATTTCTAAGTCTGATAAGATCTCATAATCACGATCCGCACTAAAGATTCCTACACCAATATAGGCAAAATTCCCAATAATACTAAAAAAGAAAGCAAAACTACTTAATCGAAAGCGTAGTCTAGAATAATGATCTTTTCTCAATTCAGATCTCTTTGGCAATGGGGCAAGTAATTTCTCCATATAAAATGTAAGTGGGATAGTCATAGTACCCGCAATAATACATGCAATATCATATAAGTAGGGAGCAGGAGTATCATTAATTGAGCCAAGATCGGAAATCCAGTTGTTCCAGATAGTATATCCATCTGGATCAAGTAATGCTGCTATGATAACTCCAATTATAAGCAATGAAATATATCCGAACATAACGGCCATTGCACTGATTTTCACAACTTTAAAATTTGTCGCAAATTTGTATAACTTTGCTCTTATTTTGTTTATTGATCCACGAACTGTCATATTAATATTTAATTTCTAATTTTATTAATCATATTCAGTTTAAATTAATATAAATATGACTTTCTTTTGGATAATTTGTTCAACGAAAAAATTCATTTATAAAAAAAAAGATTTAATATTTTTTAAAGTGGTTTGTATATCCATAAGGACCAAAATTGGCTGCTATAGCGACCTCAATTAATGGAAGCGAAAGATAAATTTTAATTACAATTAGAGAACATTTTTTAACAAAATTATAGCTAGTTACAACATTGTAAAATTTTGCACACGCTTTATTTCTTGATTTGTGTACTGTCATATTAAATGACAAGGAATATTTTTATTAAAATTGTTTGAGTTAAATTCTAATTTGGTTTCTATTATCCTATGATTTTTTTGGATTTAATAGAATAATACTATTAATTATACAAAATATGATAGTCATATGAGGTCATTCTTATCGAGATTGTTTACTATTACTGGAGGGGGTGATTGAGATCTGGATTTATGTTCATTTTGAGTAATATTTTTATAATTAATGATCTATTTTGATAATTAAATAAAAAAGAAAGTATTATTTTATACAAGTCTTTTTAAAGGCATAATTAATGTTAAATACAAAAATGCACCCACGAGAAATATACAAGAGAAGTCAGGAGTTTGGATTAGAAAACTCGGTGAAAATGCTAGTTGAAATTATAGAGCAAGAAAAAGATGATGATAAACGCAAAGAAGCAATTAAATATTTAGCATTAATCAGTGATAATTCTAGTTCATTGAAGAATGAATGTTTTGCGACATTTGAAAATCTTCTAATCTCAGATGATAAAGTTGAGATCAAATGTGAAGCAGCAAAAGCATTGGGTAAATTGAAACATGAAAAAGCGTTAAAGCCTTTAAAATGGATAGTAGAGCGAGAGCCAGTTGATTATAATCTTAAAATTGCCGTATTAAAAGCGATCTACAAAATTCGATTTGAGGAACCTGAAATTAAACTCTTTATTAACGAATTAGATAGTGCTATTAATTCAATTAGCGAATATGTATCAATTCAATTATTAAGTTTAAATCCGGAAAAACTCATAACTACCCTCTTAGATTCATTAAAAAATAAAAATCTGTCAAAAAATCATAAGGTTGAATTACTAAAGCTTATTGGATATGAAATTTCGAGTCTGAATGTTTCTTTTGAGGATAGAAGTTATCTAAAAACAAAATATCCTGAAATTTTTTCTGATTTAATTCAGAATAAAAACAATATATTAGATGTAATTACGCAAATCTTGAAAGAAGAAGATTCTACCCTAATGGACTCCTCTGTCACTATACTAACAATATTAGGTAGAGAAGTTGAAAAAGAAATCATCAAATTACTATTGATCGATGATTTTTTAATAAAAAAAAATGCTGTTTTATTATGTGGAAGATTAAAGATTAAGAATGCTGTAGATTTATTAATATCTAATTTAGACAATATATATAATGAGGTTAGTATAGCCGCGATTGAAGCTTTGGGAGAAATTGGAGATGTGTCCGCAGTTCCTGAGCTTTTAAATGTCTTAGATATAGAAGATGTAAGCTTCGAATATACTGATTTAGATATGAAGCTTTATATCATAGATGCAATAAAAAGAATTTATCAAAATAATCAAGATATATCATATGAATATCTATATGATTCTCTAAGAAAAGAGAATAATACCGTTAGGGAAAGTGTCGCATTTCTCTTAGGAGAAATTGGTAAGGATGAATTTGTCGTGCCTTTAAGTGACTTACTAAATGTAAGAAATTTAGATGTTAAGAAGAATACAATTATTGCTTTAGGAAAAATTGGTAGTATTAAACCATTAGAAGATCTACTTAAAATAGTAGAGGATGAAACTGCTTATTGGCTTATAAAAAAAGTTACAATTGATGCGATCTATAATATATTTCAAAACAATTGGTACAGAACAAAACATGATAACCAAGAAATAACAAGAATATTACATAAAAATGTAGCAATTCTAGCAGATTTCCTAAGAACAATGGAAAGCGAAAACTATAAAGTTAAACTTAGTATAATCAAATTATTAGAAAACTTCGGTGGAGAACCAGCTCTAGAGGCATTAATCAAGAGGGTTAATGACTTCCACAGAGTTGTACGGATTTATGCATCAAATGCGATTAGGAAAATTGAGGAAAGACTTGAATTAGAAAATTCTTAGTGCATTTGATTAGAAATAATAATTATCATTTTTGACTTATTTTTCAAAAAGTTGTATTCTATTTTTCTTCAATTTAATAATATTTTTTTTACAAAACCGATTTTATTTAATTGAACTTTCAAATATTTAATAATCAATTTAGTGTTTCAATAAAGTATCATGACTGAAGAAAAATCAAATCAAACCGAAACTCCATATGAGTACTCGTTTGAATACATTCAGAAGAAACTTGAAGGCGCAAAAGATAGTTTTGGATTACTTATGAAGGAAATTATAAGGACTGGAATCTGTACTGAATGTGGTACATGTGCTGCTGTGTGTCCAGTATTGGAATGGGATGATTTAGCAGGACAACCAAAATTAATTGGTAAATGTACTGGTTGTGGAATTTGTTATAATCAGTGCCCACGAACAATTACAGATCCATACCAATTAATGGGAGATTTTAAAACTGGTTATGTTGCAAATACTAACATTCCAGAAGTAATTGGAGGGCAGGATGGGGGTACAGTTACGAGTCTTTTGTGTTATCTATTTGACGAACATTTAATTGATGCGGCAGTAGTTACTATGAAAGATCCTAATAAACCATGGTATCCAGTAGCTCAAATAATTACGAGTAAAGATGATGCCATCAAGTCTTCGGGCTCTATTTATAGCCATTCTCAAACAGTTGAGGCTCTTATGGATGCGGTTAGACAAGATTTTAGATCTATTGCATTTGTAGGTACTCCATGTAATATCGATGCAGTTTCTAAAATGTTTGATAGCCCAACTGGTATGTTAAAATATTTTATGAGATGCCATGTGCTTAAAATTGGATTATTTTGTATGGATTCATTTGCTCCTGAAGCTATTTATCCATTCTTCGAGAAAGAAGGTATAGATTTATCAAAAGTCCAGAAAATGGATATAAATAAGGGAAAGTTCCACTTATATTATTCTCTACAAGGAGAACCTATAAAATCGTATACTATTAGACAATTGGATAAATTTAAATCTTCAAGCTGTAATTTCTGTACAGATTTAACTGCTGAACATGCTGACATATCTGTAGGATCTGTTGGGAGTGGGGCAAATAAAAATACTGTTTTTGCTAGAAGTGGTATTGGGACAGAGATCATGGAAGATGCCGCTAAAAAAGGCTATCTAAAAATAGAACCCTTTAATGCTATTAATTTGAATGCTGTATTATACTTAGCAAAACTAAAAAAAGTCTCTCAATACACTATACAGAAAAGAAAAGTATTTATAGTACGTGATTCTGAAGAAAGAGAAGAACCCAGAATTGAAACAAAACCAGAACAAGAACAAGCGGGAGTCACACCAGCTCTAGGTGCAAGAAAATTTCTCAGTGTTTCAAAAGATTTAAATGAAGAAGGTAAAATTCTGAACATATCATTAACTAACACGATAGGATATGTCTTAGAAGACTTGAAAATAAGAATTGTTACAGTTGAGGAACTTTTTGAAAAGAATCCATGGATAACAACAATAAGAGAATTATTCCCATTTGAAACAATTGAAATTGGATATCCCATGAATAAACCAAATAATGAACCTATTGAAGTAAATGTATTAGTTGAAGCAACAACTGAAGCGTTTGGGAAAATTTTTTCCAGAACACTAAAAATAACATCAAAAGAATAAAAATCTAAATTAAATTTTATTAAAAAAGTTAAATGAAATAAATTATTATAAAAACCATTAAAAAAAGGAAGGTCAAAAATGAAAATTAGTTTAGTTGGACTAAGTGGATGTGGCAAGACAAGTGTATACTCTGTTGCTTTTGCTGCAAAACGACCAGAAGATACAAAAGGATTAGCACCAACAATTTTGTATGAGACTCGGAGGCACCCTTTCCTTGGTCTCCAAGTAGGGATCTTTGATTTTGGAGGGCAAGAGGAATTTAGAAAAGAGTATATGGAAAAACCCGAAATTTTTCGGGGAACAGACATTCTTATTCCCATTGTCGATTTACATGATCCAAAAACATTTCAGGAAGCCAAAGATTATTTTATTAACCTCTTGGATCTATATCGAAAAAATAATGAAAAACCGAAAATTTTCTTGTTTCTTCATAAATATGATACAGAGGATTATCAAAAGGAATTGTTAGATACAAATGTTAAGAAAGCTAAAGAAAGTTTTTTGGATATATTTAAAGATTATGATTTTGACTATATGCTTACAAGTATTTATGAAGAGGATAAATTGGCTAAAGTATTTAGGGATATACTAATTTCTGAATATACTGAATTAAAAGCTCATGTTGAAAAAGCTGAAAAGCAATTAGATGAAATTAAAGCAAAAGTCATAATTGCAGATATTTCAGGGAATGTTATTGTACATAATGTCCAAGGAGTCAGTAGTGGTTTAACCTTACGAGGTGATTTAAGAGATTTCATTAATGCATGCAATACAGTTCGAGAGAACATTTTTATGGCTGATTCTTCTAAATTCTGGGGTCGAAACGGAGATGGGAAGGAAATTGAACTTCATATCTTTAAATATATCATTTCTGTTCTTGTAATGAAAGCTGGAGAATTGGATAGAGCCTCTCAAGATAAATTAAATATGTTACTTAATGATATGAAGCTATTTGCCGATTTAATTATATCCGCACACACAGATTAACATTTGAATTAACAAAAACATTATTTTTATTTATATCTTTTTTTCATTTAAAAGTTTGAATTATTATTTAAGAGAGATAAGAGGAATAAGATTATGCCTAAAGCTAAAGTTAATGATATTGAAATTGAGTATGATACGTTTGGCGATCCTGCCTTAAAACCATTATTATTAATAATGGGACTTGGAGCACAAATGATCAATTGGGATGAAGAATTTTGTAAAAAGTTGGTAGAACGTGATTTTTATGTGATCCGTTATGATAATAGAGATGTTGGGTTATCTACTAAATTTGAGGGTGCTGGTGAACCAGATCTGATGAAATTATATATGCAAGTACAAAAGGGAGAAAGAATTGAATCTTTATATACATTAGAAGATCTAGCTGATGATGCGGTTGGGCTTTTAACTGCAATTAATATTGATAAAGCTCATATCTGTGGAGCATCTATGGGAGGAATGATAGCTCAAGTTATTGCATACAGACACC
>Ga0209427_10007676_pt1 | contig 12190 bp, 13 predicted proteins | sample DeeMarSWOR136_30_FD_187465 | JGI IMG/M metagenome (GOLD analysis project Ga0209427, IMG submission 187465) | Marine sediment microbial communities from White Oak River estuary, North Carolina - WOR-1-36_30 (SPAdes) (version 2) | ecosystem: Environmental > Aquatic > Marine > Intertidal zone >... | reverse complement strand
CACTGGAGAGAAAGGGGAAACCGCATGCGTAGCGGCGCACCAGCCAACGTTGCCGGTCGTCTCTCAACAATTGACCGTTTTCTGCCCGTCTGGATTTTCCTCACCATGGCACTTGGCGTGGGAATGGGTTACCTTTTCCCGGAAATAGCTTCCATATTTGACATACTGCGCATTGATACCGTCTCACTGCCCATCGCCATCGGCCTCCTCTGGATGATGTATCCGGTACTGACCAAGGTCAAGTACGAGGAGCTGTCCAAGGTGGCCACAGCCTGGAGGATGTTCGGCGTCTCCATCATCCTGAACTGGCTCATCGGTCCGGTCATCATGTTCGGCCTTGCCTGGCTGTTTCTGGACAACTACCCGGAGTACCGCGAGGGACTGATTATCACCGGTCTGGCGCGGTGCATCGCCATGGTGCTCATATGGAACCTTCTCGCCGAGGGTAATAATGAGTACTGCGCAGTGCTGGTCGCTCTCAATTCTATCTTCCAGATGCTCTTTTATTCCGTGCTAGCCTATTTCTATATCACCGTTGCCTCTTCCTGGCTCAGCGGTGACGAGGCCACCATAGTCAGGGTATCCATGTGGGACATCGCCAAAAGCGTGCTCATATTTCTGGGGATTCCGCTGGTGGGCGGCATCATCACCCGCTTTTCCGTCATACGCTACAAAGGCAGAGTCTGGTTTGAGCAGGTATTCGCCCCTCGCCTCAGCCCGACTGCCATGGTTGGCCTGCTGTTCACCATCTTCGTCATGTTCTCGATGAAAGGTGAATACATCGTTACCCTGCCCATGGACGTGCTTCGCATCGCCGCGCCACTGCTAACCTATTTTGTGCTGATGTTCGGCGTCTCCTACATTCTTTCCTGGGCACTGAGGTTCGCCTATTCACAAACCGCGACCATATCCTTCACCGCCGCCAGCAATAACTTCGAACTGGCAATTGCTGTGGCCGTAGGTACGTTCGGCATTAACTCCGGGCAGGCGCTGGCCACGGTGGTCGGCCCCCTGATTGAAGTACCTGCGCTCATCGGACTGGTTTACGTTTCCCTGTGGGCTAAGAAATTCTTTTTCCACACGGACGGAACCAAAAAATCGTTATAGATGAGGCGCATATGGTCGTATTGCTTTCATCCCTGCTATTAGCTATACTTTCTAATGGGTGAACATGAAACGGGAGGTGGTAACCAATGATTCGAAAATCACTGATTATTCTTTCTGTAGCGCTCCTGTTTATTACTGTGGGCGCAGTAGGCTGTGATACGCTCTCCCCGCCTTCCTCGGCATCAGAAGTCCGTTCACAGGTGAGCGGCATATTCAACCAGCAGAACACCGGCATCTGGGTAAACGGTGAGGGAGAGGTGAGCGTTGTCCCGGATATCGCCGTACTCAGCCTGGGCGTGGAGGTTCAGGCAAGCAGCGTTGCTGAGGCGCAGAGCTATGCCGCCACCGCCATGACGGCCGTGGTCAACGAGCTGGAAAACTTCGGCGTCGCCGAAAAGGACATAAAGACATCTCAGTTCAGCATCTCCCCGGTTCGAAGATGGTCAGAAAAAGATGGCCGCGAAATCCTTATCGGCTACCGGGTGAACAATAAGGTAATTGCCAAGGTGAGGGATATTGACAATACCGGCGCCATCATCGATGCCGCGGCCAGAGCCGGCGGCGATTACATAGTCATAAACAGCATCGGTTTCACTGTGGATGAGCCTTCAGAATATTATGAAGAGGCCCGGGAACTGGCTATGGCCGATGCCAAAGCCAAAGCCGAGCAGCTGGCAAAACTGGGTGGCGTGAAGCTGGGCAAGCCCATTTATATCAATGAAAGCGGAGCTTACATACCCGTGGTGCGTGATTTCTACGAGGAAGCCGCTATTGCTGCTCCGGCAGCACCCACCACCCCCATCAGCGCCGGGGAAATGGAAATCAGGCTGTCCGTACAGGTTGTCTACGGCATAGAGTAGGCATCCATGCCTGACCAGAATCAGTCGGCTCTTGCTTTCCCAGCCGCTAAAATGCTACAATACAGCTAATCCAGATTTTATGTTAAGAATAGGTCATGTTCACCGGAATAGTAGAAGAGATTGGTAAGGTAATCTCGGCATCGACCACCAGGCTGGTTATCGCCGCACCGAAGGTTGTTGAGGGAACAAACCCGGGCGACAGCATTGCCGTCAACGGTGTCTGTCTGACCATCACCGATTTTGACCGCGCCTCGTTTTCCGTCGATGTCATGCCGGAAACATTGCAGCGCACCAATCTTGGACTGCTTAAGTCCGGGGATGGCGTTAACCTGGAGCGACCAACGGCGCTGGGCGGTAAGATGGGTGGGCATATGGTCCAGGGCCACGTTGACGATACCGGTCGCATTATAGCGCTGGAATGGGAAGGCGAAGCGCTCCTTCTCCAGTTTGAGGCCCCGCCTGAAGTCCTGCGTTACACCGTGCCCAAGGGATTTATCGCCGTCGATGGCATCAGCCTGACCATAACGGAGAAGAACAGCAGTTCATTCCGGGTTTCCGTGGTTGAATACACGCGCCAGAATACCACTCTGGGCAGCCGGAAGAAAGGTGATGTGGTAAACCTTGAAGTGGATATCATCGCCAAGTACGTGGCACAGTTCACCCAGCCGCAGACTGGTGGGCTGACCGCGGAATTTTTAATTGAGCACGGCTTCACCATCGGATGACAAATCAGTGGAGTGAAAATGAGCACCGACTTGGCCACAATTCCAGAAGCAATTGAAGACATCAGAGCCGGCAAGTGCCTCATCATAATCGATGATGAGTCCCGGGAGAACGAGGGTGACCTGGCCATGGCGGCGGAGAAGGTAACCCCCGATGCCATCAACTTCATGGCCAAGCACGGTCGCGGGCTTATCTGCCTGCCCATCACCGGCAAGCGTCTTGACGAGCTGCAAATCCCCATGATGGTGGAGCATAATACATCCAAGTTCACCACCGCCTTCACCGTGTCCATCGAGGCCAAGCACAAAGTGAGCACCGGCATTTCCGCAGCCGACCGCTCTGAGACGATAAAGGCTGTGCTGGATCCCACCACGCAGCCCAAGGATATCGTGCGGCCCGGGCATATGTTCCCACTGCGTGCCAGAGAGGGCGGTGTGCTGGCAAGGGCAGGACATACTGAAGCTATCGTCGACCTGGCCAGAATGGCTGGCCTCTACCCGGCTGGAGTTATCTGCGAGATTTTAAAAGAAGACGGCTCTATGGCCCGGCTGCCTCAGCTTAAACGTATGGCCACCAGGTTCGGGATTAAAATCGTAACCCTGACGGACCTCATCGCCTACCGTTTTCGCCACGAAAGGCTGGTACATCGTGTGGCTGAAGCCAAGCTGCCGACACCACACGGCAACTTCACCGCCATCGCCTATCGAAGCGATATTGACCCTGACGAGCACATCGCACTGGTAATGGGAGATGTAGCTACCGATGAACCGGTGCTGGCCAGGGTGCACAGCCAGTGCCTCACCGGCGAAGTGTTCGGCAGCCTGCGCTGCGACTGTGGAGAGCAGATACAGATGGCGATGAAAAGCATCGCTGACGAGGGGCGAGGCGTCCTCCTCTATATGAGACAGGAGGGGCGGGGCATTGGCATCCACAATAAAATCCGCGCCTATGAACTGCAAGACAAAGGATTGGACACGGTAGAGGCCAATCTGTCGCTCGGTTTTGCCCCCGACCTGCGAGATTACGGGGTCGGCGCCCAGATTCTGGCTGAGCTGGGCCTGCATAACATCCGCCTGCTCACCAACAACCCCAAGAAGGTAATCGGTCTGGAAAGTTACGGGCTCAAGGTTACGGAGACCGTGCCCATAATCACTAAGCCAAACCCGTTCAACAGCCGCTACCTGGAAACGAAACAGGAAAAAATGGGACATACCCTGAAACTTACCGGGATATCCCCCGAAAATGCTGATTAATCCCGGTGAAAAAGGAGAAGACTATGGGTAAAAGATATGAAGGCTCACTGCTGGGCAAAGGGTTAAAGTTCGGCCTCGTCGCGTCCCGCTTTAATGATTTCTTTACTCAGAAACTGGTGGAAGGGGCGCAGGACGCTTTGCTCCGTCACGGTGTCAATGAAGCGGACATAGAAATTGCCTGGGCACCGGGCTCATTTGAGACACCGCTTGTCGCCCAGAAGATGGCCCAGTCCAAGAAGTATGACGCCATTATCTGCCTGGCAGCGGTCATTCGCGGCGGCACGCCGCACTGGGAATACATCGCCGCCGAAGCCACCAAAGGAATAGCCCGCGTCAGCCTTGAGACCGGGGTACCGGTGGTTAATAGCATCATAACCACGGAGACACTCGAGCAAGCCGTGGAGCGTGCCGGCTCAAAAGCGGGCAACAAAGGATTTGACGCCGGGGTCAGCGCCATCGAGACGGTGAACCTGCTCAAGTCTATGGACTAGGTCATTAGCAGGCACGCCTCTACTGACTAACTGGCATCAATCAGGAACCGCGAAATCAATCAATCGGTGACTTTGCAGACAGTGTCCCCGCGTCGTACCCGTTCCGTCACCTTCACTCCAATGGCATCACCGGCTTTGGCTTCCGTGACGTTCGCATTGTTGATTTGCATCGAGTTCACCGTGAATTCGATGTCCGTGGTATGCCCTTTGATGTGCACCCGGTCACCTACTTTCAGCGTACCGGTGAGCTCAATGCCGGCGACCACCGGATGAGCGAAGAAATCGCTTACCTTCCCGATTTCCTCCTCAGGCATTTGGCTCCCTCCTTACTGAAATCCGTTATTAAAAAGCCTTTGGTTTTGAAATTATACTCCCGCAGCCTCCATAAATCAATACAGGATGCGCCGTTTTGACATATCGTCTTGCGGTACGTATAATTAGTTAATCAAACCCGCTGGGAGGATTTGATTTGGCACAGGACAGAAAAGCCGCTTCGGTGGCTGAGGATAGAAAAGCCGAAATCGAACGCATTAACAAGCGTCTGGATATGCTTGACGACCGCCTGGACAACATCGACTCAATGGTTACTGTTGTTGCCGAACGGGTAATGAAACAGCCGTTAACAGTCAATGTAAACTGCCCCAAATGTGGTCAGTCGATTGAAATCGCCCTTATTGGTCTGGAAAAGCCGAGAAAATAAGGGCACGTCGGACAACCGTTGAGGCTCTTTCTTTTGCTAATCAGGCGCAGCCCCGTTTCCAGCAAACCAAGCTCTACAGTATAACGAGCAGAGAGTCAGCAGGCAGCGAAAGGCATAGCTCATTGGCATGACAGTACTGATAATCATCGCCCTTTACTTCATAATCATGCTCGCCGTTGGCATGGCCAGCCGACGGAATGTGAAAAGGGCTGATGATTTTTTCGTTGCCGGAAGAAAAAGCGCCTCTCCTTTCATCGTCGGCTCACTGCTGGCCACAATTATCGGTAGCTCAGCCACTCTGGGCATGGCAGGACTGGGTTTCACACAGGGGCTGACGGGGGCGTGGTGGCTGCTGGTGGGCAGTATCGGGCTGGTCTTCCTCGGCCTATTTTTCGCCCGGAAAGTCAGGAAGCTGGCGCTATATACCCTCCCCGAGCTGGTCGAAAAGCAATATGGCCATCGGGTGGCCCTGGCGGCTTCCATTCTCATTGTCGTTTCTTGGACAGGTATCATTGCCGCCCAGATTATCGGTGCCGGAAAGATAATGAGCATACTTGGGGTTGGCAGCCCAAATGTCTGGATGGTGATCTTCACCGCCATCTTCGTTACCTATACCGTGCTGGGCGGCCAGCATGCCATCATCCGCACCGACTTCCTGCAATCACTGGTGATTTTCGCGGGCATTTTCGCCAGCCTTTTTTTACTTCTGTACAGGCTGGGAGGCTGGGGAGGACTGACAAGCTCACTGCCAGCCGAGCGACTTTCTTTTCCGCTGAGCCCGCAGTTTGACGGCACCGCACTGGCGACCCTCTTGCTGCTCGTTGGCCTGACCTATGTAGTCGGGCCGGACATGTACTCCCGCATCTTCTGCGCCCGGGACGACAGAACGGCCAGGACGGCTACTCTATGGACGGCGTTGCTCATCATCCCTATCGCCTTCGCCGTGGCTATAATCGGCATGGGCGCCGCCGTCCTGTTCCCCGATATTGCCTCCGAGCAGGCATTCCCTACAGTCATCAGCGAACTATTTTCACCACTTCTCAGTGGCATAGTCCTCGCCGCACTGCTCTGTGCGGTGATGTCCTCCGCCGACACCACCCTCTTGAGCGCCAGCACCATACTGACCGTAGATATAATCGGAAGATTCAGTCCCCCAGCGAGCCCGGAAAACGCGCTGCCCCGTTCCAAGTGGGCCATAGTCCTGCTCGGCATCTGCGCACTAGTCGTCGCCCTGCTGCTCAAGGGCATTATCAGCGCCCTTCTTTTTGCTTATACGGTTTATACTTCCGGGGTAATTATACCGGTAATTTTTGGCTTCTTCCGGAATCGCCTGAAAGTCACCTCTGCCGGGGCCATGGCTGCGCTTATCGGCGGCGGCACCGCCGGCCTGCTCAGCAAGCTGCTCGCCATCAAATATCTGGACCTGTGGGCATTGCTGATTAGCGGTGTGCTGCTTTTCCTAGCCAGTTACATCCACCGCCGAGTCCGTACAGTTCCGTGATAAGTCTCTTTATCGCGCCCTAGTGAACCACATAAACAAAGTGGCGCCAAACAGGGCCAGACCAGCATTGAAATAAAAAGCGGCATTTATACTTATAAGGTCAACAATGGCACCAGTCAGTATTGGGCCAACCGCCATGCCAATGCTCAGCGCCATGGTGATGGCCGCAATGGTCGAGCCCATGCCGTATTTCCTCCCCTCCTCCACCGTCATCGCCATGACCGCCGGCGTGGCGATGGCACTGCCGATACTGCCCAGAACACACAGCGCCAGCAACATCCCGAATCCCGGTGACATTGGCACCAGAAATAGATACGTGAACACCACGAAGGAACCGATAACCACCATTGCCCGCCGACTGAAAATGTCGGCTATTCTCCCTCCCGGAACGCCAAGCGCCGACACTAACAGAACATGAACTGCTATCAGAAGCCCGATAAGATTGGCTGGTAGGCCGAGACTCATAGCAGCGAAAACTGGCAGGAAGGTGAAAAATGAAGACCTGCCCAGGGCGATTGCGAGACGGAAGCTGCACAGACCCATCATGGTACGGCTGCGGCGCAAACCCATGAAGGAGAGTGGGACAGCTGCGGCCTGCTTTTTCAACTCGCTTCGGGGCAGCAGGATAACCGCGATTATAAACGCTATCAGGTTAAGGACGCCCATGGTGATGAAAGCGAGGTTCATACCCCACTGGTCGGCTAGCAGACCGCCCATTAGCGGGCCAACCCCAAAGCCGCTGAAAAAAGCGGCATTTGAGTAGCCCATCCACTTCCCTTCCTCACCCTCGGGAGAAAGGTCACCTATATATGCCTGCGCAATGGGCAAAATCATTGCCCCGCTCACGCCATGCACCAGGCGTATCAGGACGAGCTGGTAGACATCAGTTGCCAAGACGTAGGCAAATGAAATCAGCGCGTAGGTGAAAAGGCCGATGCCGAGAAAGAGTTTCCGGCCTTTGCGGTCGGACAGCCGCCCAAAGAGCGGGGTACAGATGGTACGGGAAATGGAAAAACCGGCAAAGATAAACCCCAGCCACAGGCCGGTTGCTCCCATGCCTTCGGCATAGAGCGGCAGGAGCGGAACGACTATGCCGGCGCCCAGCATGGAAGAAAATATAGCCAGAGCTAAAATGGGGAATACTCGTCTTATCATGCGGCCTTAAATGCATTATAGCTATTTCCCGGAGAGCCGGGCAAATTGCACGCAACCCGTTTGCACTCGTCTGACGGCACTGCTATAATAGGTCTGATGAACAGGTAGGGATGGGTCAAGCCTCTCGTCCCGGAGCAGGGTGAGAGGTTTTCCTTATCAGCGGACAGGTTTTAACAATGGCATCGAAAGCAGAGCAAGAAAGAAACGGACACCTTGAGACCATGCGGCACTCTGCTTCCCACGTGATGGCGGAAGCGGTTCAGTCCCTCTTCCCCGATGCCAAGTTCGGCATCGGCCCGGCAATCGAGGACGGTTTCTATTACGATTTTGATTTGCCGCGCCCGCTCAGCCCGGAAGACCTGCCTGTCATCGAAAACAAGATGAAAGAAATCATCGCCAGTGACACACCATTCATCCGGAAGGAAGTGACCAGAGAAGAGGCCAAGAAGGTATTCGCCGCACAGCCCTACAAGCTGGAGTTGATCGACGAACTGCCGGATGAGAAGGTGAGCCTCTACCAGCAGGGGTCGTTCCTGGACATGTGTCGTGGCCCTCACGTGAAATCAAGCGGAGAAATTAAAGCTTTTAAACTCCTTAATATCGCCGGGGCTTACTGGCGTGGAGACGAGCACCGCCCCATGCTGCAACGGATATACGGGATTGCCTTTGATACTGAAGAGGCTGTAGCAGAGCACCTGCAACTGCTTGAAGAGGCTGCCCGCAGAGACCATCGCAAGCTGGGCAGAGAGCTCGACCTGTTCAGCATTCAGGATGAATTTGGCCCGGGACTGGTTCTCTGGCATCCGAAGGGAGCCGTCATCCGGCGCGTCATCGAAGACTTCTGGAAGGAAGAGCATTTTAAACGCGGCTATGACTTGGTCTATACACCGCACATCGCCCGGATGGACCTCTGGCGGACCAGCGGACACCTTGAATTCTACCAGGACTACCTTTACAGCCCCATGGACATCGAAGGGCAGAAGTATATCCTCAAACCGATGAACTGCCTGGGGCATATCTCAATTTACAAGACCAGATTGCGGAGCTATCGCGACCTGCCACTGCGCTACGCCGAACTCGGTACTGTCTACCGTTATGAGCGCTCCGGAGTGCTTCACGGGCTGTCCCGCGTCAGAGGCTTCACTCAGGACGACGCACATATCTTTTGTCGACCCGACCAGCTGGAAGACGAGGTGGTAGGAGTCCTGGACCTCGCCCTATTTATGATTGACACCTTCGGTTTCCAGAATTACCAGTTACTGCTATCCACACGACCCGATAAGTATGCCGGCACAGCCGAAATCTGGGAGCAAGCCACCGGAACCCTGCGCCGGGCACTTGAGCGGTCGGGTCGTGACTATGAGATTGACCCGGGCGAGGGCGTCTTCTACGGTCCAAAAATCGATATCAAGTTCGAGAGCGCGCTGGGGAAAGCATGGCAGGGCCCAACCATTCAGGTCGACTTCAACCTGCCACCCCGTTTTGACGTTAACTACATCGGGGAGGACGGGCAAGAGCACCCAGTGGTCATGGTTCACCGCACCGTCCTTGGCAGCATGGAACGCTTCCTGGCCACCCTGCTGGAACACTATGGCGGCAACTTCCCGGACTGGCTGGCACCAGTTCAGGTAATGGTAATTCCGGTGGCCGACCGCCATGCTGATTATGCATACCAGATTAAAAATGAACTTATGGACGAGGGAATCCGCGTGGAGGTTGATGCCCGGGCGGAACGAATCAACTCCAAGATTCGCCAGGCGCAACTGGAAAAAATACCCTATATGCTGGTGGTGGGCGATAAGGAAGTGGAGACCAATACCGTATCCGTTCGTCGGCGCAGCGGGGAACAGACCGCCGCCCAGCCCCTGGCACAATTCAAGGAATCTGTCAAATCAGCTGTTGCCAGCCGCGCAAGGGATAGCGAGCGCAGCGGTGATAAGGCTAATTAACGGTATTAACTAATGTCTTTGTCTCCTGAAGTTGATTATTGATTTATAATATGATATATTTTTTAAGCGTATAATAGCTGTGCTTGAAGGAGGTTGATAAGGACATAATTAAACAACTGCGCATAAATCAGATGATCAGAGCTCAGGAAGTTCGTCTTGTGGGGGAAAAGGGAGAGCAGTTAGGAATTATGCCCTTGAGTCAGGCACAGGAGACCGCCAGAAAGCACGACCTTGACCTGGTTGAAGTTGCCCCAGCCGCCGTTCCCCCGGTATGTCGCCTGCTGGACTATGGCAAGTACAAATATCAGCAGGCCAAGAAAGAGCAGGAAATAAGGAAAAGCCAGAAAGTCTCTTTGCTCAGAGAGGTACGTCTGCGACCGAAGATTGGCAACCATGATTTCGAGGCCAAATCCAGAACGGCGCGAAAATTGCTGGCTGACGGCGACAAAGTAAAGGTAACCGTGCTGTTCCGGGGGCGCGAGATAACTCATCCGGAACTGGGCTATAAACTGCTACAACGGATGACAGAGACACTCAACGAGGAAGCCTCCACGGAGAGACAGCCCATCATAGAAGGAAAACGTATGAATATCATCCTGACACCGGTTACCAAAACGAAAGCCAAAGAAGAGATAAAGGAAAATCAAGATGCCAAAAATGAAAACCCATAAAGGCGCGAAAAGTCGCTTCCATATTACCGGCAGCGGTAAAATCATGCGGGTCAAAGGCCCGAAAAGCCACCTGCGAAGACGCAAGGCCAAGCGGGTCAAGCAGCTTTTCAATAGCAAAATTGAGCTTCATACCGCTGACCGAACCAGAATAAAAAGACTGATTCCCTACGGGGTTGGCTAGATAGGAGGACTGTTCCTTGCCAAGAGTAAAGAGAGGGGTCACCACCCACCGTCGACACAAAAAAATACTCTCCATGACCAAGGGTCAGACGGCATCCCGGCATATTCTCTATCGCCGCGCCCATGAGTCGATGCTGAAGTCGTTGAGCTACGCCTACCAGCACCGCCGCGAGCGGAAAGGTGATATGAGAAAGCTATGGATTCTGCGTGTCAATGCCGCCAGCCGTGCCCAGGGGCTGAAGTACGGACAGTTCATGAACCTGCTCAAGAGGTCCGGCATCGGCATGAACCGCAAGATGCTGGCCGAAATGGCAGTAAGAGAGCCAGAGGCTTTCCACAATCTGGTCAACACCGTACAAGAGAAGGCACAGGGCTGACCCGTAACAACGGTATTTACCGCCCCCGGTTTATTTCTCCCTCCATCCCAAGAGAAGGACCGTAGCAGTAAAATGATACAGCAACTTGACGAACTGAAGACGAAGGCGCTCCAAGAACTGGGAGCGATACAGGACGAAAAAGAGCTGGAATCATGGCGAGTTCGTTACCTTGGAAAGAAAAGCCTCCTGACCTCAACCCTGCGCAGCCTGTCTACACTGCCTCTCGAAGAGAGAAAATCAGCCGGCAGCCAGGCCAACCAGCTCAAGGCAGAACTGGAAAACGGCCTGCAGGAGAAAGAGCAGGCACTGCGAGAGGCACAGCTTATCTCCGGGGCACAACAGGAAATCCTTGATATTACTCTCCCTGGGCGCCCCCTGCCACCCGGTCGCCTGCACCCCATCACGCAGACCCTGAATGAAATTTACGACATTTTTGCCTCCATGGGCTTTCAGATATCTGAAGGGCCGGACGTGGAGTGGGATTACTATAACTTCGAAGCCCTGAATATTCCCGCCGAACATCCCTCCCGGGACACTTTTTCCACCAGCTGGGTTGAGTACCGATCAGAAAGCGGCGAGTACAACATGCTACTCCGCACCCATACCACAGCGGTGACAGCGCGTGTCATCGAGGAGATGGAACCCCCGATAAGGGTAATTGAGCCGGGAAAAGTCTACCGCTACGAGGCCACTGATGCCACTCACCTCCCCATGTTCTACCAAGTGGATGGAGTAGCCGTGGACGAGGGCATCACCATGGCTGACCTCAAAGGGACTCTCTACGAGTTCGCCCGCCGCTTTTTCGGAGAGGACAGGAAAGTCCGCTTTCGCTGCGACTATTTCCCCTTCGTCGAGCCCGGCGTTGAGATGGCCATCGAGTGCCTGGCCTGTAACGGAAAGGGGTGCCGGCTCTGCGGGCACAGCGGCTGGATTGAAATACTGGGCGCTGGTATGACTCACCCCGAAGTGTTAAAACGGGGCGATATAGACCCCGACAAATTTGGCAGCTTTGCCTTCGGTATCGGCATTGAGCGCCTGCCCATGCTGCGCTATGGCATTGACGATATCAGGCTTTTTTACAGCAACGACCTGAGATTCTTAAGGCAGTTTTAGTACCAGAAAATGAAAGTTCCATTCAAGTGGCTCAAGGAGTTCGTTGACATCACCCTGCCACCGAAAGAGGTGGCGGACAGGCTGACCATGGCCGGCACCGAGGCCAAGGG
>Ga0209427_10007675_pt1 | contig 12190 bp, 12 predicted proteins | sample DeeMarSWOR136_30_FD_187465 | JGI IMG/M metagenome (GOLD analysis project Ga0209427, IMG submission 187465) | Marine sediment microbial communities from White Oak River estuary, North Carolina - WOR-1-36_30 (SPAdes) (version 2) | ecosystem: Environmental > Aquatic > Marine > Intertidal zone >... | reverse complement strand
GTGCTCGTTCCACTCGATGAGGCCCTCGCTCAGCCACCTGTGCATTCCCACGTGGCCGTCACCCCAACCCAGCGTGCTATTGTTCCTGCGGTGCCAGACGGCGAACGGATCGACCCACTGCTTGGACTTCGGATACATGACCCAGGACCCGGCGTTATATCCCCGGGGATCGCACTCCGCCAGAAAAACGTATTTGGTGGAAGGCCCTTTTATGTCGGAATATTTCATGCAGGGCAGAATCTCCCAACCGCCGGTCGGATCGACGCCATTTAGGCCGCCGGCGATCGAATACGTGCGATAGGCGTACTTGTGCTGCGGATTCTTGTTCCTGCGGTCGGACGGGCAGCGATACGATCCGATATTCTTGACGAAAGGCCATAGGTGGCCTTCTTTTATGTATTCCTTCTTTTCCTCGATGCTGGCATCTCCGGCGCCGGGGGCGTTAAGCACCCAGGGGGATTGACTTGTGGCGGGGGGATGGGCACCGACCAGTTTGTCATCATTCGCGTCTTTGTACATGAGCCACGCCATAGTCAAGGTCCTTACATTGCTGCGACAGCTAATGCCCCGGCCCTGCTCTCGGGCGACGCGAAGCGCAGGCATGAGAACAGCCATGAGGATGGCGATGATGGCGATGACCACCAGCAGCTCAATGAGTGTAAACGCTCTCTTGTTCATTTGTATCCTTCCTCTCAACAGAATCGGTCATTACAAATATTGTACTGTGGCGAAGAAAGAATATCAAGGCCGTCGGAGACTTTCCTTTTGTGTGGCATCAAGCTCCAACAGTGGGCCCAAGGCCGCGAAGGGCAAAGAGACAACTAACGTGCCGCTATATCCCCAGCTCCCGTTTGACCTCGTCGATCTTCTCGATCGCGAAGTCCAGGTCGTCCTTACTATGGGCGGCGGAGATTTGCGTGCGGATGCGGGCGGCGCCCTTGGGAACCACGGGATAGGAAAAACCTATGACGTAAATCCCTTTCTCCAGGAGCTTGTCCGCCACTTTCTGGGCCAGCACGGCGTCCCCAAGCATGATCGGAACGATGGGATGCTCGCCGGGGATCAACTCCAATCCGAGTCCGGCGATTTTCTGCCTGAAATAGTGGGTGTTCTCCGTGAGCTTGTCGCGCAATTCCGTCGATTCGAGCAGCATGTCCAGGACCTTGAGCGACGTGGCGGCGATGGCCGGGGCGAGGGTGTTTGAAAACAAATAAGGCCGCGAGCGCTGGCGCAGGAACTCGATGATCTCTTTTCTTCCGCTCGTATAACCGCCGCTGGCACCACCGAGGGCTTTTCCAAGCGTACCGGTGAGAATATCGACGCGCCCCATGACATTGCAGTGCTCGTGCGTCCCGCGTCCGCGTTTGCCCAGCACGCCGGTGGCGTGCGAATCGTCCACCATCACCAGAGCATCGTACTTCTCAGCCAGTTCACAAATTCGGTCCAGCCTGGCGATGGTTCCATCCATCGAGAATACGCCGTCGGTCGCAATCATGCGAAACCGTGCCGAACTTGCCTCTTTTAATTTGCTCTCCAGATCCTGCATGTCGGAGTTTTTGAATCGAAAACGCTGAGCCTTGCACAGGCGTACGCCGTCGATGATGCTGGCATGATTGAGCTGGTCGCTGATAATCGCATCTTCGGCTGTGAGTAACGTCTCGAAAAGGCCCGTATTGGCATCGAAGCAGCAAGAATACAGAATTGTATCCTCGGTGCCGAGGAATTCGCTGATCTTTCGCTCCAGTTGCTTATGAATCTCTTGTGTGCCGCAGATGAAGCGAACAGACGACAACCCGTATCCCCATTGTGCATAGCTTTCCCGGGCGGCCCGGATCACTTCAGGATGGTCGGCCAGTCCCAGATAATTGTTGGCACACATATTGAGGACTTCTCGGCCGTCCTGGACTGTAATCCGAGCGCTCTGCGGGCTGGTGATGATGCGTTCAGCTTTGTAAAGGCCGCTATCGCTGATCTGCTTGAGCTCTTCGACGATAAGAGATTTCATCTGTCCAAACATGTCTCGATCCCCGCAGCAGGGATCTGAGCCGACGTCCTATTCGTCCGCCCAGTTTAAGATAACCTTTCCCGATTCGCCCGAGCGCATCACGTCGAAAGCCTCGGCGTAGTCCGTGTAGTGGAAGCGATGGGTGATCAGCGGCGTCAGATCCATCCCGCCCTGGATCATCATCGTGGCCTTGTACCAGGTCTCGAACATCTCTCTGCCGTAGATTCCTTTGATCGTGAGGCCGTTGAAGACAACGTAGTCCCAGTCGATGGCCGTCTGCGGCATGATGCCCAACAGCGCGATTTTGCCGCCGTGGCACATGTTTGCGAGCATATCTTGAAATGCTTCAGGATTGCCCGACATTTCCAGGCCGACGTCGAAACCTTCCTTCATGCCGAGTTGCTTAACAGCGTCCTCAATTCGGCCACTCCTGACATCCAGTGTCAGAGTCGGCCCCATCTTCTTCGCCAGTTCCAGACGGTATGGATTGACGTCGGTGATCACCACATAGCGGGCGCCGGCGTATTTCGCCACGGCCACGGCCATACAACCGATGGGCCCGGCGCCGGTGATCAGCACGTCCTCTCCAACAAGGTTGAAGCTCAACGTCGTGTGGACCGCGTTGCCGAAAGGGTCAAAGCAAGTCAGGATATCCGCCGGAATATTCGGATCGCAATGCCATATGTTCGAGACGGGGATGGACAAATACTCAGCGAAGGCGCCGGTCCGATCGACGCCGATGCACTTGGGCTCGGTGCAAAGATGTCTGCGTCCAGCTAAGCAATTCCGGCACCGCCCGCAGACGATGTGTCCTTCACCGCTGACGAGCTCGCCGATCTCGACATCGTGCACATTATCGCCCATTTTCTCGACGATCCCGACGAATTCGTGGCCGATGATCATGGGCGTCTTGATCGTTTTTTGAGCCCAAGAGTCCCAACTGAAAATATGAATGTCCGTGCCGCAGATCGCGGTTTTTTGAATCCTGATCAGAACGTCGTTCGTACCGATGTCCGGGACGGGAACATCGTCCATCCACAGCCCGGGTTCGGATTTGCTTTTTATCAATGCCTTCATAAACAGTCTTCTGTTATTCTGTTATATTTGATTTGATCGTCTGTGAAGGTGGCAGCCTCAAGCGCAGCTTGGGGATGGCATCCGGCATACCAACCATCCCCAAAGCCTTCGGCTTTGAGGCTGCCACCCTGTCCGTATTTATCCACAAATTCAATTGTGATAATGCGCTACCATTCTATTTTCTTCAGTTCGCGTGTCTTGTCGTGGTCCGTCATATCCGGGACCAGCGCCGTGACGGTGATAAAGCCTTCCATGAGCGAGGTCGTATCGGTCGGGGTTTCATCGGCGACGTGCGGGTCGCCGGCTAATTGATAGACGGTCTGTCCCTGTTCATTCTGCTGCCGGATGTAATACTCGTGGAAGCCCTTACTCGACTGGGGAACGACCCTTACGCCCTTGGGCCGGCCTTGTGAAAGCTGTGGTATGTTGATGTTGATCACGTTGCCTTTTCTGACCGGCATGAGTTTTTCGAGTACCCGGGCACAGTACCCGGCCGCCTGCTCATAATCCATTTGCTCGGCGATGGTGAGACTCATCGCAACGGCCGGAATCTTTAGAAACGCGCCTTCCATCGCCGCGGCGACCGTGCCGGAGTAATACACGTTGATCCCCGCGTTGGCCCCATTATTGATGCCGGCTACGAGCAGATCGATCGGACCTTCGTGCAACTCCATGGCCGCGAGCTTGACGCAATCGGCGGGGGAACCCTGTACGCTAAAGCCTGTGAATTGGCCGTCAATGTCAACCTTGTTGCATATCAAGGGCTCAGAGAACGTAATGCTATGGCTTGCCCCCGACTGACCGTCGGCCGGCGCGACAACGGTCACATGTCCAATTTTGACCAGCTCCTTATAAATCGCCGCCAGGCCGGGTGCGAAAATACCATCATCATTTGTCAATAATATGTTCATGCGAACTCGTTGCTATCATGTAAACCTGACTTATACATAAGGATATCAGGAGACCAGGTTATCAGGGTGTAGGATATCAGTAAATCAGGACATCAGGCGATGACAGTACCCGCGACGAGACTCACCTGATACCCTGATAGCCCGATACCTACAACCTGATTTCCCGATACCCCGATAACCTAATACACATTTCTTTACTTCATAATTCTAAAATAGGATTGCCGGCTAAAGATCAATTATCTGGGATTCTAATTGCTCGCCGGGGCTGTGTCAATTGACAGCCGTGCGGCACGCGGTATAATCCCGGCTATGGAAAAGTATTCACCAGACCAAGCGTCTGTAATCATGACAAGAGATGAGGTTCGTGCGATCGATGCCTGGGCGATCCATACGCTCGGCATACCGGGCGTGGTCCTGATGGAGAACGCCGGACGCACTTGTGCCGAACTAATCGTGGACAAGCTTCAGAGCATTGCCGAGCCGAAGGTCTGTATATTCTGCGGGACCGGCAACAACGGCGGCGACGGCTATGTCATTGCCAGGCACCTCATAAACAGTGGTCTTAAAGTGGCCGTCGTCGTATGCGGCGACCGCGCCAAGATCAAAGGCGACGCAAAAATCAACCTGGACATCTTGGAGCACATGGGCCAGCCCATCGAACGATTGAATCCGGCCGATGGCGACATCGCCGACCGGATCGGCAGTTACACGGCGGGCGCCGATATGCTCGTGGACGCTCTGTTCGGAACGGGACTGAAAGGGCAGGTGAGCGACGGGTATCAGCAGGTGATAGAGGGCATGAACGCCTGCCGTTGCCCCATCCTGGCGGTGGATATCCCCTCCGGGCTGGATTGCGATTCCGGTGAGCCGCTGGGTGCAGCAATCAAGGCTCGCTGGACGGTGACGTTTGTAGCGGCTAAGAAGGGCTTCGCGTGCGCAGCCGCAGGGCCGTACACGGGTGAAATCTTTGTCGCTTCGATCGGCGTCGCTGCCCGCTAAAACGCCCCGGCACGACCGATCTGCCCTTTGTAGCCGATGAAGTACAGGAACTTCTCGTACGTGAACACCGGGATCCACAGTCCCCGTGCCTGACTCTTGAGCTCATCGTAGCGGTTGAGCGCTTGCACCGAGGCCTCGTACTTTGCCGTTGCTTGCGGGTCTACTTCCCTTTCTTCCAGAGTCGGCCTCGGCAGAACCTGTGGCGGCTGACCAAGCACCACAAAGTCCGTATCAATCGAAACGGTGTCGGCGACCTGGCCACCCCATCTTTCGATAAGGGTCCTGATTCTCCCGGTGCCGTCGTTGTCGATCGCGCCGTCGCTATCGAGGTCGAAATCCCCGGTAATCACAAATACATTCGTTCTGTCCTTGTCCCAGATGAGATTCGCGACGATATCACCCCGCAGGATGGGCTTTTGAAGCTCCGATGGGATAATCCGAGCCGCCGAGTAGTTCTTTGCCACGTCGAACACCTCGACTTCGGCCTTCCCCTTGCCATCCTTCGGGACGGAAGTACCTCGATCATAGACCGTAAAGGTCAACCCCTGGTAAACACGGTCATCGCTACCTTTATCCAGATGGACGACCTGGGTTTGCTCGTCGATCAATATGATCTGTCCATCGGGTCCGAGCGCCAGCACATCCCGGTCCGGCCCGGGCATGATCTTGGCGACCTCGTCCCGAGCGAGCTGCAACATCCCCTGAGCATCCTGCAACTCCGCTTGTGTTCTCAGCAACGTGTCGTTCACCGTGTCGCGCTCATTCTGCGCCTGCTGCAACTGGTCTCTGAGGCTCTGAACCTGCTCGTCCGTCGTTTGTCGCAGAAGGGCCTCGAGCTCGGCATACTTTTGCTTCGTATCGTTAACATCTTGCAGCAGCTTGTCTTTCTCGGCTCTCAACATCCGTTCTGTTTCGAGATGAACCTTGTTCGCATTGTCCAGATCCTGCTGGAGGCTATCAAGACGCTCCTGCGTCGCGCGTTGCGCCTTGACGGCATTGCCCAGCTCGTCGGTCAGCATCTTCACAACAGGGATGAGTCCGATGATGTTGGGATCCGCCAGATTGGGTTCTGGAATACGGATATGCTCCTTCGCGAGGTTGAGCGCATTGAGCACCTCGGTATCGGCGTTGGCCACTTTCACTTCAGCCGAGGTCGGTTCGGATACGCCGCCGACAACCAGAGATACCGTATGATCGAGATGACCGACCATCGTGCCAAGCCAGCTTTCCCGGCTTTTCTTGGCTCCGACCGTGGCCCCGAGCGCCTGCTGTTCTCGGTCGCTGGCCAGATCATCCCGGGTCCGCACGGCGTCCTCCAGAGCCGTCCTGTGTTCCTCGGCCTTGACATAGTAGATCACAGCGATGGTGGTCGAGGCGATAAAGAGCCCCACAAAGGTTATTAGAGTGTAGAGCATAGCGTTGCTCTGCTTTCTCCTGCGTGCCGGCATAGTAAGAACTCCTAAGAACTATTGAAAATCACCCTTCAAAGCTTGTTCAGATAACATATTATCGCCTGAAACCGCCTTGAAGTCAACAAAAAAAGCCCACAGGCAGACGTTTTTACGGCGGAATAAGCGTTCGGGCGCGCGTTGATGAGGATTTAAGTTGCCTCGTCCGGAGAAAACCAGACCTCAAAGCCTTTTCAAGAGGGCCGGTAGCTGGCGGATTTGGTGGATTATGTGCTGGGCGGCGGCGCCGGATTCCGTCGCGACCGAGGTGTGGACGCGGGCGGGGCGAACGAGTTCAACGGTCGCAAACCCCAATCGGTTCGGCGCGATAAAGTCCTTTTCTTCGTTGTCAGCGACATAAACCATATGAGCCGGCTCGACATTCAGACTCTGCACGATCTTTTCAAAGCCGGCCGGCGATGGTTTCCAGCATTCCCTGCCAAGCTGTTCGGTATAGACGATAGTCTCGAAGCAGGCCTCGATTCCAAGCGCCTGCACTTTGAGCCGTTGGGCCGGCAGGAATCCGTCCGTGAGCAGGGCCAGCGTGTATTCCGCCTGTAGTTCGCAAAGCACATCCCGGCTGTCGGCCGGCAGCGCTATTTTCGGGACATGGTTGCGATAAACACCGACCAGCTCCTGGATTCGCTCGTCGTCGTAATGAATGCCAAGCTTATCGAGAGCGGCATTGAAGGTCCTCGAATGATTACCGCTGGTGAACTGATCCCAGAGAGCGGCGAAAATGCGCCCGGCGTGCTGCGACACGGACGAGCCGGCGAGAAACTCCGCAACGGCCGCAAAACCGCTCCTGCAGTACTCGATTTCATCGTAGAGCGTGTCGTCCAAATCAAAAACAACCGTTGAGATCATGGTCTCCGTCTCGGCGCTCGCGACGTCGATGATCGAAAATGCAGTGGACGCTCTGTCCACAATGCCCTTGTTACAATATAATCTTACGGACATCGGCCCAAATGTCGATATTTTTGAGGGCAGAATGTTGAAGAGCAGAGCTATGACAGTCGTGCAGATCATGCGTCCGCAGCACTGGACCAAGAATGTGTTCCTGTTTGCGGCGCTGATATTCGGACAGAAACTTGCCGTTCCTTCAGCCGTCGGCCGGGCGCTTGGCGGCTTTCTTTGCTTTTGTTTGGCGGCCTCAGCGGTCTATGTCTTCAACGATATCATCGACCGCAAGACCGATAGCCTGCACCCCGAAAAACGCAAAAGACCCATCGCCTCGGGTAGTATCCGTGTCGGCTCAGCCTCTCTGGTGGCGGCTCTTTGCGCAGCGGCGGCGATGACTGGCGGTCTTCTGCTGGCTCGCCGCTTCGCCATGGTCGTCCTGATCTACATGGTCCTCATGGTGCTTTACTCGCTCGCGCTCAAGAGAGTGATGATCCTGGACTGCGTGGTCATATCCATCGGCTTCTGCCTGCGGGCGATTGCCGGGGCCATTGTCATAGCGGTCTCCATCTCGCCGTGGCTGATCGTCTGCACCTTTGCCCTGTGCCTGTTCCTGGCGTTCAGCAAACGCCGCAGTGAAATCGCCCTGCTCCGTGAAGACAGTGAGTCCTTTCGGAAGACATTGGCCGGCTATACGCCGGAGCTGCTGGTCCACATGCTCAATGTCACCAGCGGCCTGGCCGTGGTCTGCTTTCTGCTTTACGCGATGGATGACAGGACCTTCCAGCTTTTTGGCACGAACCATCTCGTCTACACGACGCCGCTGGTTCTGTACTGCACGTTTCGTTTCAGCGCGCTGATGCAGCAGGGCAGGTTCTCAGACCCGGTGCAGCTCATTCTGCATGATCTACCGTTTCAGATCGGGCTTGTGCTCTGGGTCCTCTCGTGCATCGGAATCATTTACGCCGACAAGCTCGGCATCGCCCTTGGTAACACCTGAGCGCGTTGAGGGAAGAATTTCATGGCCGAACAGAGATTGCAGAAGGTCTTAGCCGCAGCGGGCGTTGATTCGCGGAGAAATTGCGAAGAACTCATACTCAGCGGCGTCGTGCGAGTCAATCGCAAGGTCGTGGACGAGTTGCCGGCTTTTGTTGACCCGGAAAAGGACGTCATAACCGTCCACGGCAAGAAGATCCGCCCGGCTAAAAAAGTCTATTTCCTGCTGAACAAGCCCAAGGGCGTCATCTGCACGAATCGCGATCCACAGGGCAGGAAGAAGGCGATAGACCTCGTCCACACCCGAGAGCGCATCTTCTGTGTCGGCAGGCTGGACGCCGATACGACGGGAATCATTCTCCTGACGAACGACAGCGAGTTGGCCAACAGGCTCACGCATCCCCGCTACGGATTGCCCAAGACCTACGTTGTCGGGATCAAGGGCCAGATCGCCGGCGAGCAAATAGAGAAGGTAAAGAGAGGAATCTGGCTGGCCGAGGGCAAGACCGGCAGGGCGTCGGCAAAGATTCTCAAGCGCGGACACGTCGAATCACTGATTGAAGTGACCATTCGGCAGGGCCTGAACCGCCAGGTCCGCAGAACATTGGCCAAAGTCGGCCTGCCCGTCAGATCACTGACCCGAACGCGAATCGGCAAACTCACCGCCCGGGGCCTCGGAACCGGCAAATTCAGGCCACTCACCAAAGCCGAGGTAGCCTACCTGAAGAAAATAACGCGAGATTAGCCGGCCGTTCGTGCTTCTTTCGCCACACCCACAGTATCCGGAAAATTGCGTCTGAAAGCAATTTCTTGCACAAAGTTGCGATTTGGTCTTGCAATTTCCTGGTGAATTCATATATTTCAGGCTTTTGACCCGGTAAGACGTTGACCCTTTTGGGTGCAGTAGGAGCGTATTGGATGTCGAGAGTATGTTACTTCACGGGCAAGCGCACGACGGCGGGCCGGAGCATTGCCCGGCGCGGCAAGGCTAAGTATCTTGGCGGCGTCGGTCGGAAGGTGACCGGCGTTAGCAAGCGGAAGTTCAAACCGAACATACAGAAGGTTCGGGCTGTCGTGGACGGCAAGGTCTGCCGGATCAAGGTCTCCGCCAAGGCCATACGGATGGGGCTGGTCCAGAAACCGCCCAAACGCGACTACAAACCCGCCGAGAAGGCGACCGGCTGATACAACGGTTTTTCCACACAGAGTTCTCTTTGAAGCGGGGCGGGTTCTGCCTCGCTTTTTTTATAGGTAGGGAGTTCTAAAAGATTGAAGGTTAGGCATATATTATTTTAGAAAATCTTCTTTCAGGATTTTCTAAAAAATAATCGATTGCTGTATGATAGCACATTATTGAGTAAAGCGTTATGCGTCGTGTGTTAGAAAGAAAAAATCAAGAAAGTAGATTTTTTCTTTCCACAAGTATGCCTAACCTTCAATTTTTCAGAACTCTTATCTTAGGCAGACAAAGACACGGTGGCGAAGAAAATTGACGAAAAACAGGTCCGAAAGGTCGCCAAATTGTCCCGGCTGGAACTGACCGAGGCGGAGATCGACGAATTCACCAGTCAGCTCAGCGCGATCCTTGACTATGTGGAGAAAATGAACGAACTGGATACCGACAATGTCGAGCCTCTGGCGCATTGTCTGCCGATCAGCAACGTCCTCCGTGAAGACTGTGCCAAAGAATCTCTTGGAACCGAAAAGGCACTGGCTAACGCACCGCAACGGGATGGAGGATTCTTCAAAGTGCCGAAGATCCTCGATGATAGCTCCGGTGCATAACACTTTCGAAGAAGAATGGAGGTATCCAACAATGAAGAGAACTTGTTTGTTATGTGCCGTGTGTGCGGTGTTGCTTGCGACGGGTACGACACAGATGGAGAGAAGAGCGATGGGATCAGATGCGGCTCACGGGAGCGGGCAACAACCAAAGGCATTCGAGAAAACGATCACCAAGACCTTGACCTGCAAGTACTTACTGTTTCTGCCGGAAGGTTACGGCGAGAAAGACAAACGCTGGCCTTTGATGCTCTTTTTGCACGGCGCCGGCGAGCGGGGCGACGATCTGAACAAGGTCAAGGTGCACGGTCCGCCCAAGATCGTCGAAAAACAAAAGGATTTTCCCTTTATCGTTGTCTCTCCACAGTGTCCCACGGGCCTCTGGTGGAACGACCAGCTCGAGGTCCTGATCAACTTGCTCGATGACATCGTGGCTCGCTACGATGTGGACACCGAGAGGGTCTACCTGACGGGTCTGAGCATGGGCGGCTTCGGCACGTGGGCGTTGGCCTCGAGGTATCCCGACCGATTCGCCGCCATCGCACCTATTTGTGGGGGCGGGATGCGAATCATGAGTTTTGGACTTACGAAAACTCCCGTCTGGGCCTTTCACGGCGCCCAAGACAAGGTCGTTCCCCTCCAGGAATCCGAGGAAATGGTCGCGGCGATCAAAGCTCGCGGCGGAAATGCCAAACTGACCGTCTATCCCGATGCCGGCCACGATTCCTGGACCGAAACATACAATAATCAGGAGCTTTACGATTGGCTCCTAAAGCATCGCAGTACTCGCAAGAAGAAGTAGCAGGTGACTTTTCTCAAAGGATAACCTGAGTGCAAAGGCGTTGCGGAGTGTCAAATGGATAGCAAAGAAATCTTTTGGCAGGAACAAGAGGAAATAAAAGACTGGAATGGCGTAGAAGGATTGGAAGCAAAATTGTTCCCTCGTAGGCAGCAGTCTGCTGGAAGAACGGAAAAAAGATGGATATTTCGGGGGGAACGGTTGATAGAGAAATTAGAACAACAGTACTTCCCCAAAAACGGACATCCTACGTCAAGTGTTCTGCAAGAGGATAATGAGAACGAGGAATATCTTGAGACACATCTTAAGAGAGTCTTTAGGCTATATGGTGTTGAAGATAGGGACAAAAGGAAGTCTGAGAGGGAACTTGTAAGGACTTTTCAGAGAAAAGCGGCTCTATACCTTGAACGTGAGCCGGACAAAGATGACATTCTCGAATGGCTTGCGATAATGAGGCATCGCGGCGCACCGACGAGGCTCCTGGATTGGACATACTCATTTTATGTTGCTGTGTATTTTGCTCTAAATGCAAATAAGCAAGGCGTCGTATGGGCTTTAGATACGTCGAAGGCAACGGCGGAGCTTATGGAAAGCAAAATACCTAATAAATCTAGATATGAAAAATTAAAGAAATACTTCAATAGAAAAAGCGACGTGCTTTGTATACGCAAGATGGGGGATAAATTAACTGATCCTGCAATTGGTTGTTACCTTATAGAAGCCAAACCGCCATTGCTATGTGTTTATCCTGTAAATCCTTTCAGATTAAATAAGAGGTTAACTGTGCAGCAGGGACTATTCCTTATGCCCGGGGATATTACAAAATCTTTTGCGGACAATCTCAAGGCGACTTTTGGAAGTTCTGAGAAAACAAAGAAATATCTATTGAGAGTAAGAATCGAGCCTCGAACAACAAAAGATAGGAATGAAATTCTCAGAAAATTGAAGGATATGAATATAAGTAATGAGGCTCTATTCCCAGGCTTAGATGGTTTTGCACGATCAGTCGGAGAAGGTCTGGCTTATCCGAGGCCACCGGGCGACAGGCAAGTATAAAGTGATTGCAAAGCAGTCCGCACGCTGGTTTAAAGTGGAGAAAGACTTTGGAGTTTCTTAAATCAAGCACAATACAGTTGCGAGATATGATAAGGAACGGAAGCATCAGGAGTGTTGACGTAGCCAAAGCTGTTTTCGAGCGGATAAGGAAACTCGATCTGACGATTGGGGCCTACATCAGCACGTGCGAGGACAAGGCCCTGGAGACCGCGGCGGA
>Ga0209427_10007673_pt1 | contig 12194 bp, 5 predicted proteins | sample DeeMarSWOR136_30_FD_187465 | JGI IMG/M metagenome (GOLD analysis project Ga0209427, IMG submission 187465) | Marine sediment microbial communities from White Oak River estuary, North Carolina - WOR-1-36_30 (SPAdes) (version 2) | ecosystem: Environmental > Aquatic > Marine > Intertidal zone >... | reverse complement strand
GGGTTCCCCCAACACAACCCTGAGCAGGTTTGCCATCTCTTTCAAATCACGGCTCCCCACGCCGTAACCGACCTGTCGAATCAGCATTTTGGGCATGGTGCCAAAATCTCGACAAAGCGATGTAAGAATCGCCGCGCCGGTGGGTGTAACCAGTTCGTGGGAAACTCCCGTGCCATACACCGGCACGCCGTCAAGGAGCGCTATGGTGGCAGGGGCCGGCACGGGAAGTCTACCATGCCGGCAGTTCACAAACCCCTTCCCTACCGGAATCTCTGAGGCGTAAATCTTGTCGATGCCGAGCCATTCCACACTGAGAGCAGCCCCCAATACATCGACAATAGTATCCACGCCCCCCAATTCATGAAAGTGCACATCCTCTTTCGGGCAGCCGTGTATAGACGCCTCAACTTCGGCCAGCCTGCCAAAGATCTTGAGGCTCAAGCCTTTTACCGTGTCCGGTAGTGGGCTGTTGTCGATAAGGGACCTTATGTCTTGGTAATTCCTGGCGTGTTCGTCTCTATCCTCAACCACAACTTTGACCTGCCGGCCGCTGATGCTCATTCGGGCAGCCGACCCGACCTCCAAGTGGAAGGCCCCAAGGGGCATGTTGCGGATATTCTCTTCAATGAAACTCCCCGGAACCCCCAGATGAATCAAGGCCCCAAGAATCATATCGCCGCTGATCCCGGCAAAACAGTCAAAGTAGGCGATCTTCATTCCCATCCATATCCTGACATGTGGCCTCGAGCCTTCCGACCCGCTGCCCCCATCGGAATTTCTTGATTTCTTGTAACCGCGGCCACCTGCGATTTCTTATCACACTACCCCGTAGGAGTCAAAAAAACCCTGCTTCCACCAAAAATCGGGGTGCCCGCATATTTATCGACATCTGGTTGAAGCCGAGCACCAGGAGGCAATATGGTAGGTGGGAAGGTTGAGACCGTTGACACCTTAAACTATTACTTTAAGCAATAGATATAATTTACTGTTCTACAGGCTGTTTTTGACCGGCTCGCTCCCAGCAAGCCCCGTCCTTTAGGATGAGGGGAGAGGGCGGGGAGGCTTCAAATCTCACGGCAGGTCATATCGTATTACACTCCCCTCTTGGCGTGAAGCTGAATGATCTCAAGAAGGAGTTCAACGCACTTGATCATGTCATCCAATCGAATCGACTCCCGCACCGTGTGCATGTCCTTCATGCCTGTGCCAAGCACACCCGTGACAATCCCGTGGCCAAAGAATATGTTCGCATCGCTCCCGCCGCCGCTGGTCTTGGTTTTCATCTCACGTCCGAGGTTGGACGCAGCCTCCTTTGCCAGAGTGATAACCGAGTGATCTTCGGGAACCTTTAGTGCGGAAAAATCCTGCCGAACCGTCGTCTCCAGCCTTGGAAGCCCGTCATCCGAGGGAAACGCCCCTTTGTAGCTTGAGACTTGACGTTCAAAACTCTGGACAATCTTCTGAGTCTCTTGCTCAAGTTTCTCAGGGCTGTGGCTGCGAACCTCGCCGGCCACAGTCACAAGAGAAGGGACGATATTGGTGGCCTTGCCGCCTTCGATCAGCCCGATATTGGTCGTGGTCTCCTCATCAATACGGCCGACACGGAGCTCTGAAATCGCCCGGCTGGCCAGATGTATTGCATTGATCCCTTTTTCAGGGGCAGCCCCGGCATGGGCATCCCGACCATGGACTTTGAACAGTATGTGATTCGCAGCAGGGGCCCGGGTCACAATTCCATCGATGTCGGTCGAATCCAGGCTGTAACCGTATTCGGCCTTGATCAGCGAATAATCAAGATTTTTGGCCCCTAGAAGACCAACCTCCTCGCAAACGGTTACGACCACCTCTAAGGGCCCGTGGGGAAGACCGTTCTCCTGGAGTATCTTGATCGTTTCAATAATAACGGCCAACGCCGATTTATCGTCGGCCCCGAGTATGGTGGACCCGTCACTTGAAAAAGTGCCATCTGAAAAAAGGACCTTGATCCCCTCCCCAGGCTGAACAGTATCCATGTGGGCATTGAGCAGCAGCGGCACAACCGCCGCCCCGGCCCCCTTAAACCTGGCGATCAGGTTGCCGGTATCACCTCCCACCTTTGGGCCGGCCCCATCCATCAGCACCTCCGCCCCCAGCGATTCAAAGATCTCCTGCAGAGTTTTGGCAATGGTCCCCTCTTTTTTTGAAACACTGTCTATCTGAATCAGGGTCTTAAAAAGATCAACCAAGCGCTCGCGATTCACCATGGCACCCCCCTACCCCTTCACCCTCCCCTTTCAGCTTTGAGCCTTGAGCTTTCAGCTTATGAGACATGCTTCTCATACAAAGCCGTTGACAAGGGCCGGAAATAATATATATAACCTCGATTGCGGAAGTGGATAGCTCACTGGTGGGGCTCCCGGACTTCAAATCCGGCGTGGGGCGCTAAAACCGTCCCGGGTGGGTTCGATTCCCATGCACTTCCGCCATTTTTTTGCTGTACTTTCAAAGACTTGGTCACCACAAAGCCCGCCGAATACTACCAAAACATTACCAGGAATTCATCTTGTATTTTTTATATACCTGATAACCTGCTTCACGTAAATCCTTGTTTCTCGCGTCAGCTGTTTATTGCCTCATTGTGGACATTACAAATCATGCGTGGACACTACCCACCATGTGCAGGTGCCGTGTAGTGATTTCTAAGGCCCCGTTTCTCAGAAAGAGAGATTCGGCACAGTGAGCGAACAAGACGCTGAGGTATGTTCAGGGTCGAGTCACCAAAGTCAATAATTTGACACCATCGCCAAACGACAAGTCAAATTCAGTCCCATTTCCACTCAGATATTTGAATAAACATACTCTAATCATATGGAATTATGAATAGTTGTCTGGCCATAGTATTTCGGCATGGTTTCTGCTTACCTGAAAATCAGTGGGGTATTCCTGTATTTTGATCGCCGTCAGATTCGTGCAAGGCGAAGCAGGGAGGAATTCATGGAGTTCTTTTCAGTTTCAGTTCTCAGTTCACTGTAATTATGGAGAAGAAAAAGCCAATGAGTAAGGATACAGAGCTGGCAGAAGATGGACCGACTGCTAATGAAGTCCAAAGTGCCCGTAATGTCATTGGATCGTTTCTTCTCGCTATAAAGAACTATGGCATCTATCCTGAAGACCATCCTATATCACAAAAATTTCTTATAAATGTCAAAGCCAGTTTGGATCCATTTCTGGAACAATACGGTTCCTTGAGGCTCAACGTTGAAAAAGATGGGCTATTTTATCGGAACGTAGCTATTCACCAAATCTCGCGTGGAGAAGAAGATCATCTTGCTTCTCTGCTTTTTCGTGACGGTATCCTATGGCTGGAATGCCTAAAAGGGACAGACACGGACGAAATCGCCACTCTATTCAGAATTATGAATAACAACAGGATGCTTCAAGATGAACCCGAAGGAGACCTTGCCACAGACCTTTGGGAAGAGAATCTCCCCCATATTCGGTACGAAGCAGCAGATGTGTTTTGCGAGTCCGAGTCTGCGCTTGATCTTTCCCTTCTGAAGGTGAGTGGCGAGGGTGAGGATGACACTGGTGGGCAGAAAGGTAACGGAGGTTGTCATGCAACAGAATCCGAAAGCGAAGATACAGACGATCCAGGAGGGGCGACAGAAGAACAGTGTATGGCCCCAAGTACGACTATCCCTGCGGTGAACCATGACTCAGTACAACTGACTCCCCAGGAACAAAAGGGGTTAAGGGATTTTGTCATTGAGGAGGAAAGTCAGAATAACGTAGAAGATGTACTAGATATACTGTTGATAATCCTTGGTTATCAGAACCAGGAGGAGGAATTTTCGGCGATTCTGGAAGCCCTGAAAGAAAAATTTCAAGATAGCTTGGCTCAAGGCGAACTCCGGTCGGCATTGAATACACTAAAACGCTTGCGTGAGATTCATCGTGCTTATGGCAAGGAAAAATCCTGGCGTATTTCCGTATTGGAAGACTTCTTTTTTTCGATCGCCACCCCTCAGATATTAGGAGCGCTTGAACCGGTTTTATCCAACTTAGAATCCGGTAATACGGATCAGATCAAGCTGCTCCGGCAAATCTTCCTTTTGCTGCCTCCGGAAGCCATCCGGGTCCTTGGCCCCATGTTGCTTCAAGTCTCTTCCAGCGATGTGCAGCGGCAAATGCTGGAAGTTATCGGGCATCTTGCGAGAAAGGACCTTCGTCCTTTGGAAGATCTGCTAAAACATCCGGATGACCTGCTGGTTCACCGGCTAGTCGTTGTCCTTAGGCATCTGGAAGGTGATAAGCCTTTTCAGCTGCTTCTTAACATGACGCATCATTCTTCAGAACGGGTCCGAAGAGGAGCGCTCACGGGGCTGTTAAAATATGATTCTCATGTCCTTAAGAGGGTCTTTTTCCTTATCGAAGATCCCAGTCCAATGATTCGTGGCCAGATCATCGAGTATCTGGGGCGAGAAAAGAATGTGCTTTCGGAAGATCTTTTGCGGGAGTATCTTGAAAGAAAAGAGTTGGGTATAACAGACGACCCGCACCTTCTAGCCTGTTACAGAAGCCTTGGTCTATGCGGCTCCGCACGCTCCATTCCATTCTTAAAACAAAGACTCATGGGACGGGCATGGTCAGATACGCTGAGTTTCGGAACATCCCCCCACCGGCAGGGTGCAGCTATCGCCCTTGCCGCCCTGGGCACAGAAGATGCTGACAAAATCCTTGAGGATGCTTCCCGCAGTCTGTTCCCTCGCATCAGGCGTGCCTATCAGGGGGCTGTTGAGAGGAATAAATAACCAAATTGACATCTGAACTTTCTCATACGAAACCCCAGAAGGGACAAGTCATTGTGGGCGAGGAATTCTTTGGTGCCCTTTACAAACTAGTCCACTTAGTCAGGATGTATGACGACAACAACCAATTGGTAGTTAGGTGCGCCAACGATTTCGTTCATGCCATTACCCAATGGGGTGTAGATGAGAGTGATCTGACAATTCAGCTGGTTGGCGACAGGTTTTACCTCCAGAATGAGAAACTTCTTTACCGCAAAGGAACTGCCAATCTCATTAATAATATGCTGGACTATTTCGAGAAGCGAAAGCTCGAGGGACTCCGCTTTTCCACAGATGTCAAGGACATTCCTCCTGCCCAAATCCTCACTTTTGCCCGGCTGATAGATAAGGCAGAGAAGCAGAAGGATCCCATCGAGTGGGTCGAGCAGCAACTTGACTATCATGGTTTTCAGTGGGTAGAGATAATCAAGGTAGAGGAAGCAATTCCTCCAGTGACGGATGATGAGACAATTGACAAAAAGGATGATAGGGGAACACAGGCTGAGACCCTTCACAAAGAGCGAAAGGAACGGGGGCTAAGAGCCTATGGTTATGCCTTGACTTCATTGAAAGAGGTCGCGGAAAAGATTTCTTCTAATCGACGAGCGGGAATTCGAAAAACCCTGCGAGTGATTCACAATATGATTGACCTCATCATTGATGACGAAGCCATACTGCTTGGCCTGAGCACAATTCGAGATTATGATGACTATACTTACACCCACTCGGTAAACGTAGCGGTCCTTGGCATGTGCCTGGGGCTGCGCATTGGACTCTCGCGAAAATTTCTTGAAACGCTTGGGGTATGCGGGATGCTTCACGATTTGGGAAAAGTTGAAATCTCCTCTGAAATCATTAACAAACCTGGCAAGCTGAACGACAGGGAGTTTGAGGAGATACAGAAACATCCCATGAATAGCGTCCGCAAGATCCTTAAGCTACAGGCTTCCAGGGACCTTAAAGGCAAGATACTCCTTCCACCGTTCGAACACCACTTGAAATATGATCTCACTGGCTATCCTCAGACCCACCGGAAAAAACCCGCAAGCCTTTTGGGTCGAATCCTGACCATCGTAGACGTCTTCGACGCCCTCACATCTCCTCGCGTATATCGACCCACGGCATTTAGCCCTGATCGTGCCATTGAGAAAATGATCGAGAAGGCAGGAAAAGATTTTGATCCGGTCCTCTTGAAGGTGTTTGTCAATATGCTTGGTGCCTACCCGGTTGGTACACTTCTTGAGCTGGATACGGGGGAGATGGGTTTAGTGACAGGGTGCGCTGACTCATCAGACGTTACACGCCCTCAGATGGTGCTGCTGACATCCGATGGTCAAGGCGGGTTTAAGCATGGAGAGATAATAAGCCTGGCGGAACGTGATCCCCAAACCGGCAATTTCCGCAGAAACATAGCAAAGACCTTTCATCCTAATGTCTATGGAATCCAACCCGCCAAATATATCCTCTAAAGGCTACCGGGGCTCATAAACGACCTGACAGCTCCAGAATAAACTCCATTTTTTTGCCATAATGTCCATATGTCGTATACTAGCCAAGAACCCTTCGTGTATCGATCGCTGCTGAGACTGTCGAAAAAGGCTCAAATCGCAAGTTTGTACCTTCATACGTTTTCACACCTTTGATATTTTAGTCTTCCTCAGGAGTTTTCTCGGGTAGTAATAAAAACTTTTACACCGATAGAAGTAGGTGTTTAATAATGGGAAATTTTGTAATATAGAGTTCATTCACTCAGCAAAAGGAAGGTTTAGAAAACCCATTACTAAACGAGATTAGATAAGGTTGTTCTGTCCCATATCTGCTTGGATGAAACTTCAAAAGGCATAAAAAGTGGCAATAAAATACAATAGTTATAGAGTTATTTATATTTTTATGGACGTCCCGGTCCCGGGGTTAAATCTGGAATTATTTAACTGGGGTGAGTCTGCAGCAAATAGATTGGCTCTGGGCGGTTATGGTTTGGGATAACGTTTTATTCTCCTTTCAATTAGCTGGATATAATAGGCGTATGCTTATTTATTGATCTTTTGATCAGTTTGAAAAGGCCATCAGCATGGCACGCAAGCGCATCGAAGAGAAACAGGATACCCACTTGCAGGACGAATTGACCGCGCTGAAAGAATCACTACTTCGCCATATTCTCTTTACTCTTGGCAGCGATCATAAGTCTACCCAAAAGCTCAATTATTTCAGGGGGCTGGCTTACTCCGTCAGAGACCGTCTGATAGAAGGGTGGATCAAGGCCCAGCGCTCGTATTACGCTGCCCGGACCAAAAGGGTCTATTATCTTTCAATGGAGTTTTTGCCCGGCCGCTTCTTGATGAACAACCTCATAAACCTGCACATGGATCACCTTGCCCGCCTGACACTCAAAGACTTCGGATATTCCCTGGAAGAAATCGAATCCTTGGAATGGGACCCGGGGCTTGGGCACGGGGGCTTGGGCAGGCTGGCCTCCTGCTTCCTGGATTCCCTTGCCACGCTGAAGATTCCTGCTTACGGCTATGGCATCCGTTACCATTACGGCATGTTCTACCAGGTCATAAGAAATGGATACCAGGTGGAGAAGGCTGACGACTGGCTCCGCATCGGCACCCCGTGGGAGTTCAAGCGGCCGCAGCGGCTCTATGCAGTGCACTATTACGGCCGGGTCCGCGGGTGGCACGACGAAACCGGTCAGCTACGACACGACTGGTTGGACACGAAAGTCGTCATGGCCATGGGCTGTGACACCCTGGTCCCGGGATATGGAAACGACCATGTTATCAATATGCGTCTTTGGTCAGCCAAATCCAGCCGGGAGTTGGACCTGGATTTCTTCAATATTGGGGACTACATCGGCGCGGTTGAGGAAAAGGTGGGAAGCGAAAATATTTCCATGGTTCTGTATCCTAACGACGAGCAGCTCCCAGGTAGGGAACTCCGGCTAAGGCAGCAGTACTTCTTCGTCTCGGCCACGCTCCAAGACATCATCCGCCGCTACAAGAAACAGCATGATTCCTTTAAGAGCTTTCCCGAAAAGGTCGCCATCCACCTGAACGAAACCCATACAGCGATAGCCGTTGCCGAACTGATGCGCCTTTTGGTCGACCAGGAGGGCATGGGCTGGGATGAGGCCTGGGATATTTGCATCAAGACCTTTGCGTATACCAACCACACCATCTTGTCCGAGGCCCTGGAGAAATGGTCGGTGGATTTGATCGGCAGGGTTCTGCCGTGCCACCTACAGATCATCTATGAAGTTAACCGACGCTTTCTGCAGGACGTGGCCCGGTGCTATCCGGGCGATGCGGACCGTCTCAAGCGCATGTCCCTGATCGAGGAGGAACCGGTGCGCCAGGTGCGCATGGCCCACCTTGCGATTATTGGCAGCCATGCCGTAAACGGGGTTTCGGAACTTCATACCGGCATCCTCACGGACCATGTGTTCCGCGACTTCCACGACATGTTTCCGGAGCGGTTCAACAATAAGACGAACGGCATCACTCCCAGACGGTGGCTGCTTTCGATAAACCCAGGCCTGTCCCGGCTGATCACCGAAAGACTCGGCCCGGAATGGGCCACCGATCTTGGCAGGCTAAAGGCCCTTGTTCCTCTGTCAAATGATCAGGAATTCAGGTCGCAGTGGGCTAAGGTCAAGCTGGAAAACAAACGCCGGCTGGCGGACTATATCAAGCAGGAAAACAACATTGACGCCTCCCTGCACAGCTTGTTCGATGTTCAGGTCAAGCGCATCCATGAATACAAGCGCCAGCTTCTCAATCTCCTTCACGTGGTCACCCTGTATAACCGGATCAAGGAAGATCCGGATGCGGTCGTCGTGCCCAGAACGGTCATCTTCGGCGGCAAAGCCGCCCCCGGTTACCGCATGGCCAAACTCATCATCAAGCTGATCAATTCCGTGGCAGACACCGTAAACTCCGACCCGGACGCTGCAGACAAACTGAAGGTGGTTTTTCTGGCTAATTATTGCGTTTCCTTGGCCGAAAAAATCATCACCGCCGCGGACCTCTCCGAACAAATTTCCACTGCCGGGACAGAGGCCTCGGGCACAGGGAACATGAAATTCGCGTTAAATGGAGGATTGCTTATTGGCACATACGACGGTGCCAACATTGAAATCATCAAGGAAGTGGGTCAAGAAAACTTTTTTCTCTTCGGCCTGACGGCAGAGCAAATCGAGACCCTGAAAAACCGGGGCTACAATGCAGAAGCTTATTACACAAAGAATCCGGAGCTGAAGAAGGCTCTGGACATGATCGGTTCTGGATATTTCTCTCCGGGCGTACCCCATCTGTTCAAGGACATCGTCGCGTCCCTACTGCACGGTGGCGACCCCTACATGGTGCTGGCGGATTATCAGGCCTACGTTGAATGCCAGGATGCGGCTTCCCGGGTGTATCTCGATCGGGACGAATGGACCCGGCGTTCGATTCTGTGTACCGCCAACATGGGCAAATTCTCCAGCGACCGGGCCATCCTGGAATATGCAAGCGAAATCTGGAATGTCGAGCCACTTGACCGAGTGCACGGCTGACGTTTCTGTGCAAGAGCAAACGACAGACGGCAGAAGACAGAGGGCGGGAGGAAGGCGGATGAGTGAGCTAATTGAGAGTTTTCGGGATCTGACTGTTTACAAAAGAGCGTTTGAGTTGCAGCGAGAGGTTTTTGAACTCACAAAGACTTTCCCAAAAGAAGAACTCTATTCACTCACTGATCAGATCAGATGCTCATCACGATCCGTTGGGGCGAACATTTCGGAAGCTTGGCAAAAGCGTCGTTATATTGCACACTTTGTAAGTAAGTTGTCAGATGCGGATGGAGAGCAGGCCGAAACCCAGCACTGGCTGGATTCTTCTCTTGCCTTCAAATATGTTGCAAAGGAAGATCATCAAAGGTTACTTGGAACATGCAAAGAAATCGGCAAAATGCTTGGCAAGATGATGAACGAACCGGAAAAATGGTGTTCCCGCTTTAGTTGTCTGTAATCTATCATCTGTTCCCTGTCGTCCGTCATCTGTCATCTGTTCTCTGTCATCTGTCACCCGTCATCTGTTCCCTGCGGTCTGTCGTCGGTCGTCTGTAATCTGTCGTCTGTCATCGGCCACGGCCATAAGCAGGCAGTTAGACCTTCAAATCATTGACATTTTGAAATGATAAGGATATAGAAACAAAAACTCCTTGCAGGGTTTCCCGCTCCTCTAAATTTTCTTGACCCTATGATACTGTATCTCTTCATGAAAATTTATCGACATTTTTCATGAAATGTTCGGGTTCGATCATGCCGACACAATAGATTCTGCTCAAGCTCCATTTCTCTATCAGGAGGGGTGGAGCTTTTTTGTTCTTTTCCTGTTGAAAACTTTAAAACTAAAGGGCGTCATTCTTATTTATTTTGTTATCACGGCCCCTTTCAGCCACAAGCTCTGTGAGAGATATTAGTCTGTGTATGTCCGTGCCCCGTTAAATCTGGAATTATTTAACTGGGGTCTGTCTGTGGCAAAGCATTCTTGGCTTTGAGCTATGAGCTTTGAGCCGCCCTTGTGTGCCTGCAGCTAACAATATATGACAAATGAAGATGTGACCCGGATCTCAACTATTTCCGATTATTTTTCTTGACACGACACTTGTTTTTCACATAAAACAAATATAGCCAGTTTTGTTTTATGGGAAATACGCCATTGCCTTACTAAAAAGAGACTATTTCCAACTCGTCGACATGAAAGACAAGCTCAAAATCATCATCAAGGAATTTCATGAGTCATCCCTGCCTGATCTGATCGAACGTCAAGAGGTTTTCGACTTTTCCATCCTCACGTCTTCAATCAACAAGGTCATCACCATTGTTGGCCCTCGCCGGGCAGGCAAGACATTTTTTCTTTTCCAGATCATAAAAAAGCTGTTGAAACAAGGCGCTGATCTAACGGACATCATCTACATAAACTTCGAAGACGAACGTATCCTGCCCATGAAAGCTGACAATCTCCAATTCATTCTGGATGCATATTTCGAGTTGTATGAAGAAAGGGAGTCCCCGTACATTTTTCTTGATGAGATTCAAAACATAAGCGGTTGGGACAAGTTTGTAAGGAGGCTCAATGACCGTGGTTTCACCATATTTATCACAGGCTCAAACTCGCGAATGCTCAGCCGTGAAATTGCTACTTCATTGCGAGGGAGAACCCTGACTTACGAGCTGTTTCCCTTCTCCTTCTTAGAGTTTCTCAAGGCAAAAGGGATAAAACCGGGAAAGAATGTGGCCTATGGGAAAAAACGGCATCAAATAACCCGTTTCTGTGATCAGTATTTCCGTTCCGGAGGTTATCCTGAGATAACGTTTGTAGGCGATGAATCTGTCAAAGGTCGAATCCTCCAAGATTATTTCAATGCAGTATTTTACAGAGATCTCGTGGAGCGTTATCGTATCAAGAACACAGAGTTACTCAGGCAGTGGTTAAATGCACTAGTCATGAATGTTTCATCACTGATAAGTTTCGCAAAGATTGAAAATGACTTCCGTTCTAGGGGTATGAAGCTATCACGTGCTACCTTGAGCACGTTTGCCGGGTATGTTGAGGATATCTTCTTTGGCTTTTTTGTTGAGATGTATTCAGCCTCGGTTAGGAAGCGTCAGGTGAATCCCAAAAAATTCTACCTTATTGACCTGGCTATTCACAACTACCTTACCTTCGGATTTTCGGAAAACAGAGGGCGCCTCCTGGAAAACCTGATTTTTCTTGCCTTAAGAAGAAAAGGGCGTCCTGTTTTCTACTATAAAACGGCCCAGGGATACGAGGTGGATCTTCTGGTAAAAGACAAGGGAAAAGGGCAATTGATTCAGGTATGTCATGACCTGAACCGAATTGACACCTTCAGCCGTGAGAAGAAAGCTCTCGTTTCCGGATTACAGGAGTTGGGGCTTGAAACCGGAACCATAGTGACCGATCACGAAAAAAGGGTGGAAAAGGTCAGGGAGTTTACTCTGAATATTGTACCGGCCTGGGAATGGTTGCTCACGCTCTGACGCATAGCAGATAGGCGTCTGCCGACTGTCATTAGAAGTAGCTGGTTCAAAATCTTACGTCAAATGTCAAGATTCATCCTGTTAAATGCGAAGCCTATTTAACTGGGACCTGATACCGAATACTGGAATAAGAGTCAAACGGTGACTTGACGACTCTATTACTTCCGGATAATACAAGAGCAATCATGAACACCCTTTTGTCCGACAAACATCGTACTGTACGCCGATCCGTCCGCAACTTTTGCGAGCGCGAACTTCGACCCATTGCCAAGGAGATTGACCAGGAAGCCCGGTTTCCCTGGGAGATAGTAGAAAAGATGGGAAAC